>Ga0208937_1000089_pt1 | contig 86940 bp, 76 predicted proteins | sample June2015DPH_11_5_FD_184705 | JGI IMG/M metagenome (GOLD analysis project Ga0208937, IMG submission 184705) | Peatland microbial communities from SPRUCE experiment site at the Marcell Experimental Forest, Minnesota, USA - June2015DPH_11_40... | ecosystem: Environmental > Terrestrial > Soil >... | reverse complement strand
CGATCCCGGTCACTTCAAGCACGATAGGAGGGCCAGCGTCGCTTCGCTCCGAAGACGCCCGGGATGACATCGGAATCACTGCCCGGGATCAAACCGGAATCAGTGCCCACCTTCATCGGAATCAGCAAGGGCCGGCGTAGCGTGGCAGCCAAGCGGTTCCAGAAACCCATGACCGCGTCCATGGCTTCAACTTACCATTCTAGCCTACTTCTCTTCACTTGTCAAGAGACACCATGTCCGGGTAGTGTCCTAAAAGTGCGTTGCTACCTTGTTAGCTAACAGGTTAATCCAACAGAAGGGATAGAAGCCGGAATCGCCGAGGATATGTGGGACATCGCAGAGCTTGTCAGGAGTACTACAGTACTATTGCCCTGTTCCTAACCTACAGAGAAACTTGCTACATTTACTGTGCTGCTCTCATCGAGATGAGAGAGCTAAGGAGTTTGGCTATGGCTAATTCAGTTGTGAGTATCCTCGCCCAGATGCACCGCGAAGAGGAAGGCCAAGGCATGGTGGAGTATGTGTTGATTCTCGCCTTGGTTGCTCTCGCTGCCACCGCGGGAATGACTACGTTGGCAACCGCCATCAACAGTGCTTTCACCAAGATTGGGTCGCTCCTCAGTTCGTACGTTTAGTGGGTCCTGTGGTCCGGACGGCTCAATTGCACCTGCAGGTTCCCAGGGTCAGGTGGTTCGCCCACCGAGAACGGCAGGAGTGATTCTTGCTCGTTAGTCGGGCCGTCTGGCGGCTCGTAAACCCCAATAGGATACGCTAACACTCTGTCTCACAGAGGCGGCAACGCACACGCCCGCACCACCATCCTGCATCAACCGGATGAGCAACACCAAATTAGAGCACTAGCCATGTCCGCCTCACGCCTATGGGGTGGCCGGGATTCTGCGCCATTCCAGATAACTGCCGTTTTGGATGACGTCGCGTGGCAATCTCAGCGAAAACTCCCGCAGGCACTGGCTCAGGTGTGAAACTTCCGAAGGGTCCAACGCGTAGAAGGAGACCGTATCCGCACCCAGAATGACGTTGTGTCGGATCGTCCACTGACCGACCTGGACCCATTCCGCAGGCAGGCCCCCCACCTCTCCTGCATACCAATAATCGTAAAGGATCGCAATTCGCGCCCCGGCTTGTTTGGAAAGGCCGGCGATGTCCCTGGTGTGATAGTTATGCTCGCGTTTCAACGAAGTTACATCGCGGTTGGCCAATCCCCAAAGATCAAGGCAACGGATATCCGCCAGAAAGTTGACCGCGCCCACGTCATTCAGCGCGACGGTTGAGCCTTGGTAATACTGAAGGACGAAAGACCCCATTTGATACTGCTGTTCAAAGATGTTGGTGGTGCACTGTGGAAGAAGCCAGAGCAGCCGCGAGCCTTTCACGGCCAAAGGGAAGAAGAGCAGAAGCGCCAGCCCCCAGGCGGCAAGGTATTTGGGAGCCAGCTCCCGGCTGAAGGAGGTCCGAGCCGGCAGGTTGGGAGCCACGATAGGGAGTTGCGAGGCCAGGAAGAGCGCGCCCAGGGCGAAGAGATAGGCATCGTAACGGAACAGCGGACCGACCTGCATGAATTCCACGTGGGGAAATGCCGCCCCGAGCAAAATCGCGCCCATGACTTGGCGGCTATCAAAAACCCCGCGTCCCTTGCCACAGGCCAAGACATAAAAGAGGAGAACCGCAATCAAAAGCACGAACACGTGCAAGCCCTGGTAAAGATTGCCATATGCGTTAATCGCCAGAGAGAGGAATAAGCCACTCAAGGAGGTCAGGTCCGGCATCACGCCCTTCAAAAGAACGGAATTTGGAAACCAGAACCAGCCGTGCGACACCGAGATGATCCCATAAATGACCACGGGAAGAAATCCACAAACCCCGAAGGCGAGGGCGTAAAACCACCGCTTGCAGAGAAAAAGGAGGCCGCAGATGGCAAGGACCAAGAACATTCCCTCGAAACGCACGCCAGTAACCAGCGGCGCTAGCACGAGGAGCAGGATTGAATCGCGAGGGGCGGAGCTCGGCGCTTCACCGGAAAGCACCCGGGCTGCGAGAAAAGTCACAAGCATCGCAAGAACCGTCTGAAGGATTTGTTCCGTGCCTGCGAGGATCAGGGTGGGAAGCGGGATCAAAAAGACAATGGCCAGAAGCGCTGCGAGCTTCAGCGCCGCCGACAGCTTGTACCGGGTAAGGATGGCATAGGCTACCCACAAAACAAGAACCGCGAAGAACAGATTCCAGAGCAGAGGCGCAATCTGGCTTACTCCGAACAGGTAATACGTAAGACTTAAAAGGAGCGTCCACAAGATTGACGAGGAAGAAGAGGTGAATCCGTATCGAGTGACGCCCCAGACGCCATAGTGGGAGAAATTCCTGGCCATGGCCATGTGAATGTATGCGTCATCAAGCGCATAAACCAGATGCCCCTGGTTCTGGGTTAGGGAAATGGCTAAGATCAGCCAAACAAGGAGAGAGAGAATTAGGACCGATGCGTAAAGCGGCCAGTGCTCCAGCAGAGTTTTTTCAATCACCACTCCTCTTTCCAGCTTCCGCTTTTGCGTTTCCGGAATCACCCTCGAGGTCAGCGAGCAACGTCCGAACATCATTCTCGATCAAGTCCCGCACGTCCCGAAAATGGTCCCAGTCCAGGCCGTAAGGGTCGGGGATGTGCCACTGAATCAACCGCCCTTTGAAATCCGTTGGGACAGGACATGTCACCCCGTACCCCATCTCCACCACAACGTCCATCTCGGATATCGGCACGTCCCCCAGTCCTTTCGACCAGTGCCCGTCGAGCGTGATTCCCTTTTCGCGCAGGACTTCATGCGTGCCCTGGCTAATCACACCCAGCGGGCGCGATCCGGCGCTGAAAGCCCGAACTTTTCCCGCCCCGCGATGATTGACTAGCGCCTCCGCCATCTGGCTGCGGCAGGAGTTACCATAACAAACGAAAAGAACCTTGAGCATTGTCTGATTGAATCATTTCTCCATTGAGTCATTTAAAAAACCACTCATGTAACCAAGGGCTAAGGAAGGGGTCTGTTGCAATGATCCAATGGATCAATGATCCGATGGATCAATGATCGGATGGATCAATGATTAAATGAGTCAATGATTCAATTTCTTCCGGAAGTATTGATGGACCGTCTCGTCCTCTGTCAGTTCAGGATGGAACGTGGCGGCAAGGATGTTGTCCTGCTCGACCAGCACCGGCAGGCCATCGCAGCGCCCCAGCACCCGCACCCCTTCCCCCACCCGGCGGATGATCGGCGCCCGGATAAAGACCATCTCCAGGGGGCGGGCCGAGAGTTCGGGACATTCACCTAGGCGCACCGAACTGTCAACCTGCCTGCCGTAAGCGTTGCGTTCGATGGTGATGTCCAGAAGGCCCAAACGCTCCTGGGAGGGACTCAAAACTTCCTTCGCCAGCAGAATGGCGCCGGCGCACGTCCCGAACACAGGCTTGCCCGCCGTCACGAATTCCTTGATGGCCTCGCCCATGCCTTCGTTCGAGAAAAACTTCAGCATGGTGGTGCTCTCGCCGCCCGGCATGATCAAGCCGCCAACCTCAGCTAGCTCCGAGGCGTGTTTCACCAGCTTGTAAGGCGCGCCCAGGCGCTCCAGCATCTTGGCATGCATCGCAAAATCGCCTTGAATGGCAAGTACCCCAATGGGTTTGTGTCCGTTGTTCATATTCCGTCGATTGCAATCCCTTCATTGTTGGCGGCTGTGCGATTCAGCCGCCGTACGAATCAGCCGGATCATCCGAACGATTGTTCTACTTCCATCATCAATATTGGGAAAGTTATACTCGCAGGGAGTACAAATCCCTCCCCGCGCGTCCTCCCATGGGTATTCGCTATTATCTTTGCGAAGATCACCGTCATCGCATGCCGGTGCCAGCAGCTCTATTTCGCGAGCAAGGCGCCTTATCTCCGAAATCTCCCACCGTGCTATCCGGTTGTCATCATTGATTACCGCATAGAAATGACGCGCGATAATAGGAAGGTTACGCGCAACATAAGCGTGGCTCTTCCTTACCTTATCGTGTCCATTCACCCTGGTGAGATGTGCCTTGCATGTCTTTTCTGCTGCCATCTGGAGAAAGTGAAGACGGTGACACTTCTCGCCATTCGCCTGGACAAGCGCCTCACGGGCGCGAAGATCGGAAAGCGCCTGTATCGCGTAACTTCTCGCCCACTCTTCATCCGTCGCCGGCATGATCGCGCATCCTTTAACGTGCGAGCAATTCTTCGCCAATTGTCCAATCGTGATTTCCAAGACGAACTTTACCGGCGGTCTGGATGGACTTGTACTCAGTTGGCGATATCTCGATGATGATCGAGGGGTATTCGATACCGCGGGCCGGATCGGCAGTGAACGCGACCGGTTCAATGCCTCGTTCGATCGTCCCCTCGACTACCTCAAGAAGTTTGATGGGGTCGTTCGGATCCCGATCGTTAATTGGTTGTATGAGATAAATTCGCTTGAGGTTTGGCTCAACCTGAAAATGTGCATTTGCCAGACTCTTGGCCGTCTCCAGCTTGCTCTTTTTCATAACTCCTCCGAATTCTGCCAATATCATGACGTCGCTGATGGCGGACCGCGTCCATTCAATCTTCGTCATTTTGAGAACAGTTGTTCTTTCGCGGTCTGGTGTGAGACTGTGTCGCCCGCTGCCGCCTCATCCAACGCCTTCGCGAGTTTCTTCTTCACGTAGAACTCATACATGATGTCGTCCCACGTCGCATGATCTGGCAGCAGCTCGATCAGCTTCCTGGCCTCTTCCTTCGCTGCACCCATTTCAACCGGCCTCCCTACCTGCCTGATTCTAGCATTCTTTCCCGGAGCAACATCACCCGGCACGGGGCACACAACCGTACACCCCTACTGACTCCTGACTCCTGTCTCCTGACTTCTGCTCGCTACCACCCGCGCGTTTGCAGCAATTCTTTGGGGTCGAGTTTGGCGACGTCGAGGCCGCGCATGGCTTCGCCGACCTCGGCGGAGCATTCCGCCACCACTTGTGGCTCGTTGTAATGCGTGGTGGCGCGGACAATCGCTTTGGCGCGTTTATCAGGATCGGATGACTTGAAGATGCCCGAGCCGACAAACACCGCCTCGGCGCCGAGCTGCATCACGAGCGAGGCATCCGCGGGCGTGGCGATTCCACCCGCGCTGAAGTTGGGCACCGGCAACGTGCCGTGCTCGCTCACCCACTTCACCAGGTCGTAAGGCGCGCCGAGTTCTTTCGATTTCGCCATCAACTCTTCTTCCCGCAGCGTGGTGAGTAGCCGGATTTCGCTGGTGATGGCGCGCAGGTGGCGGACCGCCTCGACGATGTTGCCGGAGCCGGCCTCGCCCTTGGTGCGGATCATGGCCGCCCCCTCACCGATGCGCCGCAGCGCCTCGCCCAGATTTCGGGCGCCACAAACGAAAGGGACCTTGTACGGCCACTTATTGATGTGATGTTCCTCGTCGGCAGGCGTCAACACCTCGCTTTCGTCGATGTAATCGACGCCCACCGCTTCCAGCACCTGGGCCTCCGCGAAATGGCCGATGCGCGCTTTGGCCATCACCGGGATCGTCACCACCTCCATAATCTCCTTGATGATTTTGATGGAGGCCATGCGTGCCACTCCACCTTCCTTGCGGATGTCCGCGGGTACGCGTTCGAGCGCCATCACCGCCACCGCTCCAGCGTCCTCGGCGATCTTGGCCTGCTCGGCGGTCGTGACGTCCATGATGACGCCCCCTTTCAGCATTTCCGCCAAGCCGACTTTCAATTTCATTTGCTGATCGTATTCCCACATGGATGTACTCCTTAAGAAGCTTTCAGCTATCAGCTCTCAGCAAGCGCCCCGTGCCCCGCCGTTCCTGACTCCTTGCTGAGGGCTGAAAGCTGATGGCTGACGACTGTAAGAAGCTTTCAGCAATCAGCCCTCAGCTCTCAGCAAGCGTCCCCTGCCCCGCCGTTCCTGACTCCTCGCTGAGGGCTAAAGCTGGTGCCTGACGACTGTAAGAAGCTTTCAGCAGTCAGCCTTCAGCTCTCAGCAAGCGTCCCGTCCCCCGCCGTTCCTGACTCCTTGCTGACGGCTGTAAGCTGATAGCTGACGGCTGTTTTACACCAGCGCTACCCCGGCTCCCTCCGTGGAGCGCTTCCGGCCTGTCTTTGCCTTGCGGATTTCCGCCTTCAACAGGTCTCCAAGGATGGTGATTCCCTTTTCAATTTGCCCGTCCGTTGGGCCGCTGAAGCACAAACGTAAGGCGTTGTGCTTGGGGTTTTGGAAATAGAAATACCTCGAGGGCGCGAAGATCACGCCTCGCTCCCGCGCTTTCATCAAAAGTTCCGCGGTGTCGAGCTGTGGCGGCAACTCTGCCCAGACGGACATTCCACCTTCCGGAAAAACCAGCCGGACAGCTTCCGGAAAGTGGCGCGCGGCGGCTTTCCGCAGGACCTCCAGCTTGTGCTCGTATACCTTACAGGTGCGCCGAATCCACTTGTCGAGCCAGCCGCGTCTTCCCAGTTCCTCCAAGACCGCCTGACCTAACAAGTTGGTGTGGAGATCGGCCCGCTGTTTGGCCCAGCGCAGGCGATCGATCACACGGCGTGAAGCCGCGATCCAACCCACCCGCAGTCCCGGGAACCCGACTTTTGAAAAACTGTTCAGATGAATCACCAGCCCGGTGGTATCGAGAGCTTTCAAAGGGGGCAACTGCCGCCCACTGTAACGCAAGGCCCCGTAAATATCATCCTCGACGACAGGAACCTGGAAGCGCGCGGCAAGCTCCAGCAGCCTCTTGCGGGCCGCCAGCGGCATAGTGTAGCCCGTCGGGTTCTGAAAATTGGGGCTGGTCAGAATCAGCCTCACCTTGGTTTGCTCCAGCACCGCTGCCAGGAAATCCAGATCCATCCCTTCCGCCGTGACGGGAATGCCGATCAAGCGGGTGCTCGGCGACTCGAAGACATTCCAGAGTCCCGTATAAGTGGGGTTCTCCGAGACCACGGCATCACCGGGGGCAACCAGGGTGCGGCGGAGGAGATCAATCGACTGCTGGCACCCGTTCGTGATCACCAGTTCGTCCAGTTCCACAGGGATTCCGTCACGCTGCAAGCGCGCCCGCAAATAATTCTTGAGCGGCAGGTAGCCATCGCTTGAACCGTACTGGAGAACCCTCCCACCCTCGCGGCGGAGCACGGAGTCCGTGGCGCGCCGGACGAGGTCATGAGGCGTCATCTCATCGGCGCCATGCGCAGTCGCAAAGGAGATGACTCCCGCCTCATAAGCGCTGGCCATCAACCGTCCCAGGGAGTCGTCGCGCGGGTCCTCGGGAAAATAACTCTCCCAGAACACGTCGTTGCCTGCCGGACGCGGAGCGCGGACAGTGGATCGCAGCGTTTCCGCCATAGTCGTGACATACGTTCCCCGACCAACATTCCCCTGAATAAGTCCCTCCGCTTCCAGTTCGGCGTAGGCATTGCCGACGGTCGTGCGGTGTACGCCCAGGTGCTTCGCCAGCTCGCGGCTGGGTTCCAGCCGGTCTCCCGGCTTCAAGGCTCCGGAAACCATCCGCTCGCGCAATTGCTCGCGGATCTGAATATAAAGAGGCTTGGGCAAGCTGGAATCGAGAGTCACTAGCACGGCGACCGAATCTCCACTCTGAGGTTAACAGACCAAATTAGGCCATTTCCAGCCTATTGTAAAGAGCCAATTGAGCCAATGCGGGAATAGGCCAATGGGGGAAACTTAGGGACTGGGGGCTAGCCCGCATTTCTCACCACGGGTCTGGAAGGGCGGGGCTCCAGCCCCGCCGTTACAAGGCCTTCCTGATTATTCCTGTGTCCCGTGCCCCGCGCAGTCCCGCGCCTGCGGGACTGCGCGGGGCACCGGACCAACGGAGGGCGGGAGCCGCGATTCCGGCGGGGCTGAAGCCCCGCCCTTCCGGCAGCCCACTACCAGCGTCGAAACGTGGTGAGAAATCCGGGCTACGGACTGGGGGAGAACAGTCGGCAGAAAGCAGTAGGCAGCGTCAATCCAAAATCCAAAATCTAAAATCCAAAATCGCCCGAGCCCCTGTTCTTGCCGTCCTGCAGGAAGGGGTTTGTTTCCCGCTCCTCGCCAATCACTGTCGCAGGCCCGTGCCCAGGGAAGACCGGCGTTTCATCGGGGAAAATCAGCAGCCGGTTGTGAATGGATCGCAGGATTTCCTCGTATGACCCGCCCCACAGGTCCGTACGGCCGATGCCTCCCTGGAACAGGGTATCACCACTGAAAATCTTCTGTTGCTTGCCCGGAAGGTGGAGCGAGAGGCTGCCAGGAGAGTGTCCGGGCGTGTGCAAGACCTCCAGGACATGCGAGCCGAAGCGCAGAGCGTCACCCTCTTTCAGGAATTGATCCACATCCACAACGCCAGGAGGAAGGAGACCCAGCCATTCCGCCTGCTTGGCCAGGTTCTGGTAGAGAGGCAGATCTGCCGCATGCATCAAGACAGCGGCTCCCGTGGCACGTTTCAACTCCTCGAGGCCACCCACATGGTCGATATGCGCGTGCGTCGCGACGATGTACTTGGCCCGCAGCTTGTGCTTGGCCAGCACTTCCTGGACACGTTCAATCTCGTCGCCCGGGTCAATAACGATAGCCTCGCCGGTCTCTTCATCGCCGACGATGGAACAGTTACAGGCCAGCATTCCCACGGGAAGAATCTCGTGAATCATCCTCGCTTAGCCTTCCTTTCGCCCCCCACCATTGTACTCGATTTCGTTGACTTGCCTGGGACGCTCTTCTATACTCGTTTCCAACGCGAGCAGGGTGTGCGGCAACAAATGAAACTGGTGGTGGTGGGCGGGCAGGTGCGGAAGGTCGGCAAGACCTCGGTGATCGCCGAATTAGTTCGGGGGCTGAATTCACTAGCCTGGACGGCAGTAAAGATCAGCCATCACGGCGGCGATGCCGACTCGCAGGATAGTCCATCGGCGGACGACCTCCCGGCGCATCTTGACTTTTTATGGAGCGAAGAAAAGGATCCCAATGGACACGACGACACCTCCCGGTACCTCGCGGCGGGGGCGCGGCGCGCGCTATGGATGCGCGCTCGAGGAGGAACACTTGCTCAAGCGCTGCCAGGATTACTCAAAGCTCTGGAGGGCGATGAGCACGTGATCGTCGAAAGCAACAGCATACTGGCCTTCCTCAAACCCACGGTCTTTCTGTTTGTAATTGATGAATCGCGGCGGGAATTGAAGGCTTCAGCAAGGCAGTTCCTCCCCCGGGCGGACGCGTTGGTCACGGTGGGACCTGAGCTCAAGCCGCGCATTTGGCCGGGAATGTCCCTCCTAATGCTCGAAGACAAGCCAGTCTTCCCGGTGTCGGCGGGTGAGTGGTCGAATCCCGCGCTCAGCCGCTTCGTTCGCGAACGGCTCGCATCGGCGGGGGAACAGGAGATACTCCTCGGCCCTTCATTCCCAACGCGAGAATAGGAGCTATCATGGCAGCACTGAGCAAAACGGAAATTCGTGAGAGGCTGAAGAATATGCCGGAGTGGTCGCTCATCGACAGTGCGATCTACAAGAAGTTTACTTTCAAATCGTTCCTGCCGGCCATTGCCTTTGTGAATAAGATCGCCGAAGCCGCCGAACAGGCCAACCACCATCCCGACATCACCATCAATTACAACCAGGTGGGCATCAGCCTTTCGACGCACAGCGAGTCGGGAGTCACGGAAAAGGACTTCCGACTGGCAGAAGCTATCGACAAGCTTTACTGATGAAAACCTGGCGGTAACAAATCGGAAATCCCGCATTGATCGTAACGTTAATAATCGTTGTCCTTGGGAGCGAAAGCGAATAGAATCACGCCCATGCTTTGGTCAGGAAAAAGCTGATGTCCACACTCGTGCAATGGATGCACGTGACCGCTGTCGTCATCGGAGTGGGGGGGATGGCGTTCCTGCTTTTCATCCTGATGCCCTCCCTGGGAGCCTTGGACCCCGAGCACCGCGATCTGCTCACCAAACAGGTCATGGACCGGTTCCGATGGATAATTTGGTCGGCGATTATCGTGTTGCTCGTTTCAGGGCTCTATAGCATTCGCCAGTATTACTGGGAAATGGCCTGGGGCAAGTTCTGGGCGCTTTTGACTGTAAAGATTGTTCTCGCCCTCTTCGTCTTCGTCGTTGCGTTGGCGCTGACGTTGCCTTTCAAACTCTTCGACCGGGTCCGCGCTCGACGGCAAATCTGGCTCTCCATCGCTGTCGGCCTTGCAGTTGTCATCATCTTCATTGCCGCCTATCTACGCCGGTAATATGAGGTGAGCAGGCATTCCGTCCTGCCCGCGCATCGCGAGTGCCGCGAAGCGGCATACCGTGAGTAGCCGTAGGTGAAACCTACGGAAAGGAAAGGCGCGAGATCGTTCCGGCCCTGGAGGGGCCGAATGTTCGTAGGGTCAACCCCGTCGGGGTTGGGCGGTCGGGTGGGCTTTGCCATCCGCAGGTTAAAACCTGCGGCTACTCGCGGTCGGCCCCTACCGGGGCCTGCCACGGTCCTATTCGAATTGCGCTTTTCCAGTTTCCAATTTCCAGTTTCCGATTGGGCGGGCACTACTTCATGTGGAGGACGGCCTCTTTGAAGGTCCCTCGCTGCTGCATAATTTTCTTTTGCAGCAGGATGATGGATTGAAGGAGCATCTCAGGCCGCGGCGGGCATCCAGGAACGTACACATCAACAGGAATGAATTGGTTTACGCCCTGGACGATCGCATAGTTATTGAAAACGCCGCCGGAGGTTGCGCAAGCGCCCATCGAGATCACCCATTTGGGCTCCGGCATCTGCTCGTAGAGTTTCTTGATCACAGGAACCATCTTTTGCGCGACGCGGCCGGCAACAATCATCAAGTCCGATTGGCGCGGTGAGCCACGGAAGACCTCCGCTCCAAACCGCGCAATATCAAAACGTGAGGCCCCGGTGGACATCATCTCGATGGCGCAGCATGCCAGACCAAAGCTCATGGGCCAAATCGAGGACTTGCGCGCCCAATTCACCGCCTGGTCCAGCTTCGTGAAAATCAAACCTTCAAACCCCGATGCTTCGTTTGTTTGCATGAATCGTACGCCCCTTCAAACACTATTATGCCATCTCAGGATTGCGGATGCAATTCATCGCTCAACAGGCTGCGGAAAAACTCGTTTGGCCTGTCATTCCGAGGAGCCGCAGGCGACGAGGAATCTCGCATTGGCTTGAAAACAATCAGAGCGAGATTCCTCGCTCCGCTCGGAATGACAGCTTGGAAGGGTTTTTCCGCAGCCTGTCAAGCCGCGAATTACTACGGTCGCACCGCAGCTTCCGTGATGGGACCGTACATCTCAGGCCGGCGCGCGGCGATGCGGTCAAACTCCCACTGCCCGGGCACGCGGACCACCCGGTTGAGGTCCGCCCCCATCAGGTCAAGGTCCGCAATCAGGATTGTCTCCTCGGTTTCACCCGCCTCGGCAAGGACCTTGCCCGTGAAATCTACAATCTGCGAGTGGCCCGCGAAGCGGAATCCTCGCTCTTCGCCTACACGGTCTGCCGCAACAACGTGAAAGTGGTTCTCCGTGGCGCGAACCTTGGTGGTATGTTGCCAAGAATCTGAGCCAATGGGCCAATTCGTGGGGATCGCCAGGAGCTGAGCGCCTTTGAGCTTAAGTACCCTGCCCGCCTCCGGGAAGCTGCAATCGAAGCAGATATTGATGCCAATCTTCCCGTGCAACGTCTCGAACACCGGAAATGGCTTGTCCCCTGGAGCAACAAACCGATCAATCCCGAGATACGGAAGATGGAGTTTGCGAAAAGTGCCGGCAATTCCCTGTGGAGTCACCACCACAGCAGCATTGAAAATCCGGTCGCCATCGCGCTCGAGCAGGCCAACCACTGCGGTACAATCAAGCGACTTTGCCGCTTCCCATAGCTTCTCCGAGGAGGGGCCAGGAACCGGCTCTGCCACGGGGTCGGCCTCCTCCCTGCCCGCGAAGCAATAGCCGGTAAGCGCGCATTCAGGGAACACCACGATCCCCGCGCCAGCACAGGCAGCAGATTCAAGGCCGGCAAGAATTTTCTCCAAGTTCCTTTGTCTCTCCAGGATCTTGACGTTCATCTGCACCACAGCAACTTTCATGAATCCTCCCCCAGCCCTATGGGGCGAGAGCATTTTAGCAGCAATTCGCTTTTGAGGGTCAACGCCCCATCTCCGGGTGGTGGGTCAATTTGATGTAGAGGCGGCTTTACGCCGCCATTCGGCGAGATGAACTCGCCGCTACGGGATCAATTTGACCCACTACCCATCCCCGACCTTCGGAGAGAAAAAAGCACTCGTCGAGCCTTGCAGCGAAATAGGTCAGGTCCGGAATCGGCCCAATGATCGTCGGCGAGGAGCTTAATGATGCGCCTGTCCGGCCTTGGATCGTCACCCGTTTCAGCAATTACTCGTGCAAATGCTTCTGACTTGTGCTTAAATCTGGTGTAGGGCTAAGTCACGTTGAGGAATGCTTCCTTACGCGACGATTGCTATATACACAAAATCTCAATGCATGGAGGAACTATGAAACGAACACTGATCTCGTGGGCGGTAGGGGTGGCGTTACTGGCCGCTACCTTGTTACCAGTAGTTTTTCACGCGCAACCTGGATCTCCGCGGCCTGGCGCGCCAGCGGCGACTCCCGGCGCCGCCGCGGCTAGTCCGGCGCCTCAGCATCATCCGCGGATTGAAGCGGCCATCCAGCACCTGGAGCAAGCCAGGCGGGAGCTTGAGGCTGCCCCATCAGAATTCCATGGGCACCGGGCTAAGGCCATAGCGCATGTGGACCACGCGCTCCAGGAATGCCACAGGGCGCTTGAGGCAGGCATGTAACTTCTATCCCCCAGGCCAGCTTCTTGCTTAGGTGAGATCTGGTCATCCTCAGTGGACCTGGTTCGGTCCTCGCCGCGAAAATGGGATGGGGCGGCAGCCCGTCACGCTGCCCCATTCGACCTTTTTTTGCCAATTCCTTTCACTCCAGCTCAAAACACATCAGCTTACAAATGGGTGCGCGCGGAACAGTGACTTCCACCCCCTCCTGCCTGCCTCCAAATATTGCTTGACAAGAGGCGAAGAAAAAGCGAAGCTTAGGTTATCCTGATTCTGGAGCTTCGCGATGGCGTCAATCGCTGTTCTGACCAATCGACCCACCCCGGAAATGCCATTAGTGGGGATCGCTCGCCTGGCGGCCGAAAGTCCCCGGGTCCGCGAGCGCGCCGAGGTGGAGTACTTTGCCCTCCCCTGCCGCTCCACGCTCAACCGCGAATCGAGCGGGCGGATGCCTTTCGCCTGGACCATCAACCCCTACCGAGGATGCGAGTTCGGCTGCAAGTATTGTTACGCCCGCTACACGCACGAGTTCATGGAGATGTGGGACGGAAAGGACTTTGAGCGGAAGATCTATGCCAAAATCGGGTCGCCGGAACTCTTGCGCGCGGAACTCCGCCAAGCTAAGGACAGGGGCTTGCCCATCGCTGTCGGTACGGCGACCGATCCCTATCAGCCGGCGGAAAAGCAGTTCGAGATTACGAAGCGCATGTTGGAAGTCCTCGCCGAGTTCGAAGGGCTGGAATTCTCCATTACCACGAAGTCCGTCCTGATTCTTCGCGACCTCGAATTGCTCAGGCTGGTCGCCGCCCGGCACCGCTTCAGCGTTCACATGACAGTAACCACGACAGATGAACGCTTGGCGCGCCTGCTCGAACCAAAGGCACCGCTACCGGCAAAGCGACTTGAAGCTGTCAAGCAGTTGTCTGAAGCCGGGATCTGCGTGGGCGTGAATGCCATGCCCATCCTGCCTGGACTGAACGATTCCGAGAGGTCACTCGAAACCCTGGCGCGTGCGGCGTCCGAGGCTGGTGCGAAGTTCCTGTACGGGAACATCCTTTTCCTGACGCCATCCGCCATGAAACAGTTCATGCCTTTCCTGGAAGAAGAGTTTCCGCGACTGGTCAAGCAGTACCGCAAACTCTACGCTCACTCGGCCTACCTGAATGGGGATTACAAAGCCCGCATGACGAAGCTTTTGGCGGAACTCCGCGCCCGCTACGGCCTGGAGGGCAATCACGGCGAGCCGCCGCCGGCCGCGAGACACCCCCAACTGGCGTTGCCGTTCGAGGCGTTAGATGGAAGCACCGCACCTCGTCGGCTGCTCACGCCATGCAATAAGTAGCGATGACGGCTGGCAAGCCGGGCATGTTCAGCGTCGGCCGAGCGGACGTCGACCGAGACCTGACAGCTTGACAAGGAAAAAATCCTTGCTAAAGTAAGGACTATGGCTAAAGTGACCAGCAAACTCCAAGTGACGATTCCTAAATCGCTCGCGGATAAATATGGGATTCGCCCAGGCGACGAACTCGATTGGGTTCCCGCAGGGGAGGCGATCCGCGTGGCCCCTGCCCGCCCGGCGGCCCACGAACCCGACCTCGAAACCCGCCTGCGCCTGTTCGATAAGGCCACCGAGCGCCAGCGCGAACGAGCGAGTAAACTCTCGAGCGACGGGCGGCTGAATACGAAGGAACCCGTGGACCGGGGGTGGAAACGAGAGGACCTTTACACGCGTGGCGGCTCTCATTGACACCAACATTCTTGTCTATCGGTTCGACTGGCGATATTCAGTGAAAGGGAGAATAGCGACCGAACTGCTGCGCCAAGGATTGGTGGAACGCAGTGTTCGGATCCCCCACCAAGCCATCGTCGAATTCGTCGCGGCTGTGACACGCCCGCGCATCAATGGCGAGGCCCTCCTCTCCCAAGCCGAGGCCCACCGGGAAGCCGAAGAGCTACTCAGTCAATTTGTGGTCCTTTACCCAACTGGAGATGTTCTTCGAACCGCTCTGCGGGGCGCGGTAGCTTACCAGCTCTCCTGGTTCGATGCGCACTTGTGGGCCTACGCCGAATTCTACGGTCTTCCGGAATTGATATCGGAGGACTTCGAACACGATCGGATGTACGGCACAGTGCGCGCCATCAACCCGTTTCATTAAGGGAAGACTAAACCGGTTGCGGCAAGACTCATCGTTTGCCCATTAGGTCGAGACGCCTATGGCGCGGGAACTCAGCCCCAGCCTGTGCCCTAAAGTCGCCAATCTGGAAGCTCGGACCGCTTTGACCCTTGTTTTCCCCCACGGGGTTTAATCTGGCTGATTGCCTCGGCTGGTATTGTGCAGGTTCAGTCTGACGAGAGTGAGGATTGCCTTTGACGCGCGGCGTACAGGACACCTCGAAAGCCCTTAGTAAGAGGCTCTTCGAAGAGGCCTATTACACTCACAGCAAAAGACTTACGGCATTGCCACGAGTTGAACTGATTGCTTGGGGGCGACATCCAACTCACGGCATTTGCTCCTGCTACCGCGCCAATCTTCGCACCATTGGGCGTTTATGCCCGCTTCAGAGTGAGGGGAGGTAAGAACTATGAGCACAAGTTGTGAGCAACGCGGTCCCCGGCTGACCGTGGAAGAGCTGCGCGCCGCCGCCGCCGAGATGCGCGCCTTCGATATAATCGACATTTTTGCCGCTGGCTCGGGCCACCCCGGTGGCACTCTTTCCGTCATGGACATTGCTGCCGCCCTGTACCTTCGGGTGCTGAACCATGACCCAAGAAATCCTGCCTGGCCCCACCGCGACCGCGTTTTCTGGTCAACCGGCCATAAGGCGCCAGCGCTTTACGTGGCCTTGGGTAAAGCCGGGTACTTCCCTCTGGAGGACACGGTCCTGCTGCGCCAACTTGGCTCACGGTTCGAGGGCCATCCTAACTGGCTTGAACTCCCCGGCGTGGAAGTCTCCAGCGGCTCGCTGGGGCAAGGGCTGGGAGTCGCGGTGGGCAACGCACTGGCGGGAAAGCTGCTGGGCCGCCCCTATCGCGTGTATTGCATCATGGGGGACGGCGAGCAGCAGGAAGGCAGCATCTGGGAAGCGGCTATGGCTGCCGGCCATTATAAGCTGGATAATCTCTGTGGCATTATTGACAAGAATGATCTGCAGATCGACGGCTGGGTGCGCGACGTTATGAACGTAGACCCGCTGGCGGAGAAATACCGGGCCTTCAACTGGAACGTGCTAGAGATCGACGGGCACGATATCGACAAGATTCTCGAGGCCTTCGAGAGCGCGCGGGCGAAGGACGACCTGCCGACTCTCATCATCGCCCGCACGGTGAAAGGCAAGGGTGTGTCCTTCATGGAGAACGAGGCGGGATGGCACGGCGTGGCGCCCAACCGCGCGCAGTTTGAAAAGGCCATGGTGGAGCTGGCCTCGCCCTCGCTCCCTGGCGCGCGCGTCGAGGCGTTGCTTGCCAGGGCCGCTGAATATGGCGCGCAGGTAACGCGCAAAACAAACGACACACTGCCGACCTTCCGCCGCGATTACTGGTGGAATGCAGGCTCGACCATGAAAGTGGATATGGACGCGACGCGCATGGGATTCGGGCGCGGCCTCGAAAAAGCCGGCGCCGATGAGCGCGTCGTCACGTTGCACGCCGATATTTCGGGCTCCATCCGCATTACGGACTTCGAGGCCAAGCACCCGGAGCGCAAGCACCGCGTCTTCAGCGTCGGGATCGCCGAACAGAATATGATGGAGGTCGCCGCAGGGCTCGCGAAGGAAGGGTTGATCCCGGTGACCGGCACCTACGGCGTGTTCGCCTCCGGCCGCTGTTGGGACCAAATCCGCACCACCATTTGCTACTCGAACCTGAACGTGAAAATCGCCGGGGCGCACGGCGGCATCTCCGTAGGCCAGGACGGGGCGACCCATCAGGCGCTGGAAGAGATTGCGCTGATGAATATCCTGCCCAATATGCACGTGCTGGCCCCGTGCGATTCGCTCGAGACAGAGCGCACCACTCTCTTCAGCCTGCTCGACCTGGTGGGGCCGGCTTACATTCGCTTTGCGCGGGAGGCTACGCCTGTCGTCACCACTCCGGCGACCCCCTTCCGGTACGGCGTGGCCAATATCATTCGCTATCGAGGTGAGAAGCCGCGCTTCCTGGATGCCTTCGAGACCTTCCTCTCCACCCATTACGCGGGCGAAGATGAAGATGTGTCCATCATCGCCTGCGGGCCGATGGTGCCGGAGGCAATGCGCGCCGCCTGGCTGCTCAAGGAAGAGTTCGGCCTCGAAACGCGAGTGGTGAATATGCACACGGTGAAGCCGCTCGATGTGGGGGCGCTGGTGCAGGCCGCCGACCATACGCGCCTGATCGTCACTGCCGAAGAGCACCAGGTGGGAGGATTCGGAAACATCGTGGCTGGCGCCATCCTGCGACATCGCAAGAATTACAAGCACCCTCTGTGGTTCGACATGGTCGGGGTCAATGACCGGTTCGGACTCTCCGGCAAACCCTGGGAACTGGTTCAGGAGTTCGGGCTGAGCGCCGAACATATCGCCGCGCGCGTCTTGCAGCTTCGTGAGCGCTTGCGGGGTTGCGAGGAGCGCGCCTCCGCAGCGTAAATTCTCGCCGGGTGTTCAGTGCTGCCCCGTCAAAGTCGGGAGAAAAGCGGCTCTGCCGCCCGCTGTGCGGAAAGCCTCTGGCTTTCCGGCGCACACCGCCTCGCTTCTTTCCCTTCCCTCGGGAGAGGGCCGGCCCCAAAAAGACATCGGATTGAGGCGTGCATACTCGAGCCACAGTCAGCGCGTGATGGTCAGGTTCTCGAATAGAAACAGGCCGGACTTCCCTCCCACGACGATGTCCAAGTCGCCGTCACCGTCGATATCCACCACGGCGATCTGCATGCCACCACCCGTGCGCGTGCTGTAGTCGATGACGTGTCGCCTCCATTGGAGGTCATTCCCCACTTTGATCGGTTCGTACCAGTAGATTCCCAGGGGTTCGCGGCTGCCCGGATCGTGACCGTTGTGGGCAAAGTACCGCTTGCCCGTTACGATATCCATGTGGCCGTCGCCCTTCAGGTCGGCCAGGGTCAGGGCGTGGGCCTGGGACCAGCTATCGTCAATCACATGCTTGATCCAAGTGCGATGGCCCGCGGCATCTTTCTTCTGCTCGTACCAGAAGATTCCGTAGTCGTGGGCCAGGGAAGTGACAATGTCCGGCAGTCCGTCGCCGTTCACATCCAGCGTGTAAATGAACCCCGTGGCCCCCAAATCGAATTCCGGATGGAAGATCCACTGGCCATTGCGAGGGTCGGGAGGCGCTTCAAACCATCCCTTGGGCGTGATGATATCGGTTCGCCCATCGCCGTTCACGTCGCCTGCTCCGATGCCGTGGCCGTAACTTTTTGGACTTATGACGTGCGGGATCCAGGCGGAATCGCCCCCTTTGCCTGACAACTCGTACCAGGTCAAGGGAAAGTTCGGATCACCAAACTGTGGCAAGAGTTGTTGTGGCTTGCCCGTGTTGAGAATATCCACCAGGAAGGCGAATTCCACCGGAGCGCGCGACTCGATCACGTGCTTCTTCCAGGGCTGGTTCCGCGCCCCAGGATTTTCCCACCAAGTGAGCGGGTCAGACCAGTAAGAGCAGCTCACGATGTCCGGGTAGCCGTCCCCGTTTACGTCGATAGCCAGATCGCTCAGGTCTTCCAAGTAGAAATCCGTATAAGGCAGACTGCGAAACTTGTGTTTGATCCAGCGCGGCCCCTCGCCGGGCGCAGCGGGCGGCGCCTGCTCGAACCAGTTTTCCCCGGAGACTATGTCCAACTTGCCATCCCGGTTCATATCCACAATGGCCACGGTCTCGCTCGGGCCCAAGTCAATCGTGTGCTTGCGGAAGGGAATCTCATCCGACCCTTGAGCTTCAGTAGGGGGAATAAACCTAAGAGCCGACGCAGCCATCACGAGAAGTGCAAATAAGATGAAAAGCCTGGGCCCGGCCCTTCTGGAAATCCGACACACATTAACGAAATTCGCACTCATAGAAACCCCCAATTGGTCGCGGGAAAACGAAGTTGTCAGTCGTCAGTTGTCAGTAGTCAGTTGTGCTGTCAGCCATCATCGGTAAGATTTCATACGTGTCATTCCCGGGTGTCCCCGCGCCTGCTGCCTTTGAAGAACCACGGGTCAGGAGGGCAGGGCCTGCACCCCACCCGGTCCCGACACCTGAAACCTGACACCTGTCCTCACTTGATCCCCAGCCCCCTGGCCAGGCTTCGAATGAAGCGCAATCCCTGTTGCGCCAACTCATCACCGGAGGGAGCAATGTCGCGCCAGACGGCAGCCGCCGCAGCGAGGCCGGGCTCCGGCTGCGCGAACGATTCGATGGTCATCCAGCCGTTGTAACGGATAACCTTCAACGCCTTTAGCACCCCTTGCCAATCAATGTGCCCCGTCCCCGGGATGCCGCGGTCGTTCTCACAGGCATGGACATGCCCCAGCTCACTGCCGACAGACCGCAGCGCTTCTGCCGGATGCCGCTCTTCGATGTTGGCGTGGAAGGTATCAAAGTGAATCTTGACGTTGGGCTCGCCAATATCGTGAATCAAGCGGGCCGCGTCCTCCAGTGTGTTGAGGAAGTAAGTCTCGAAGCGGTTGAGTGGCTCCAAGCAGACCATCACGTGGCACTTCTGAGCATGGCGGGCAACCACCTGCAATCCCTCCACGGCCCAATTCCACTCTTCGGGAGTGCGGCGGCAGCCAGTCATCACGCCCAGGCCGGCAAACATCGGACCGCAGACCAAGCGTGCTCCAAGCTCGGCCGTGCGGTCTACGCACGTCTTCAGAAACTCCACTCCCCTGGCCCGCACCTCAGGCAGGGGGCTCACCAGATGACACTCGCGGGGTATAACGCTGCACGTCGTGCATTCCAGTTGATTCTTCTCCAGCATCTTTCGAACCGCAGGTATGTCTCTAGGCTCCTGCGGGGATAAAAACAGCTCAGCCCCATCGAAGCCCCACTCCCGGATTCGGGAGAACAGCGCCGCGCGGCGTTCGTCCACGCGCGTCGTCCAAATCATCGTATTGACGCCATATTTCATGCGCGACTCTCCTTAGCTTTCAAGCGACTTTCCACGGTTTTCGATATTCCTTGGTGAGCATTTTGTTGGCTTCCGTGTCGCCAACAAACTGTTCCTTGTCTCGATCCCAATGCAACTTCCGTCCTAGCTTGTAAGAGATGTTTCCGACAATGCAGGCGCTGGTCGCCCGGTGGGTCGTCTCGATATCCGAGTTTGGCTTCTTGCGTGAGCGAACGCACTCCAGGAAGTTCTCCACATGCGGCTGATGTTGAGGAGTACCATCGCCCATAGTTACTGCTGTGGGACCAAACGTTTCCCAGCCGTCGTGCACCAGATCCATCGGCCAAATCGTGTAGCCCTCGCGATCCACAAACAGCGTTCCTTCCGTGCCGTAGAACTCCATTCCATATTGATGGCCATCGGGGCCGCGTCCGGCGCGATTGTAAAACTTCACAAGTATGCCATTCTCATTTACGACCGAACCGGGATACTCGTAAGTCGCCTCAATCGTATCGGGAATTTCAAACACGCCGGAAGAAATGAACTGACCTCCGGAAACCACCACCGTCCGCGGGGCATCGACCCCCAACCCCCAATGAACGATATCGATCAGGTGAGGCGCCCAGTTCGTCAACTCCCCGCCTCCAGTCTCCCAGAAGCCACCCCAACCCATATGGCGGTTGCGATTGTAATGGTGATAGGGCGCTGGACCCAGCCAGAGGTCCCAGTCGAGACCCGCCGGCGGGTCGGTGTCGGGGTAAGACGTTTGCATCCTCGACTGTACCGAGGTCCCACGCAAAACCCAGGTATCGGCCTCCGTCACCCGGCCGATCCTCCCGCTGCGGAGGAGTTGGGCAACTTTCTGGAAATGCTCACCCGACCGCTGTTGAGTCCCACACTGAACCACCCGGTTGTTTTTGTTAGCTGCCTCCACCATCCTTCGACCTTCCAGAATAGTGTGCGAAGTCGGCTTTTCCACGTACACGTCTTTGCCGGCCTCACACGCCATGATCGTGGGAATGGCATGCCAGTGTTCAGGTGTGGCGACAATAACCGCATCAATATCCTTGTGCTCCAGGAGCTTGCGAAAGTCCTTGTAACTCTTCACCTTCTCCGATGAGAGATTATGACCCACCAGCGTCTCGCTGAGGCGCAGGTCCCACACATCGCAGAGCGCGACTACGTCAACTTGTTTCGTCTTGATGAAGGAGCCCAGGTCATAACGACCTTGGCTTCCTGAACCGATCAGCCCCACCCCAATGCGATCGTTGGCTCCCAGCACGTTTCGCACCGCAGGGCCTGCGGAAAGAGCCAGACTGGCCGTTCCTAGTACTGCGGATTTATTAAAATCCCGGCGCGACATTTTCAAACCTTCCATCAATACCTCCTCCCGAGCGTGCATCGAGCGTTCGCGTACCGATAATCTCTTGAGTTCTGAGCATTACTGAAAAACCTGAAGCGCAAGGCCCTCCGAATGGCCCTGCATTATACAACCCCGCGTTGGAAAATAAAGAGGTATGAATGCAGGGGATGCACAACAGGAAAGTAAGTGTTCGAAAGGCCCACAGAGGTCTTCAGATAGCCCGCCATTCTTATTGGCGGGCGGCAGAACTTAGCCCAGGATTTGTGCCGGTTTAAGCCCTGCCGTCCTATTTCACTGATGGGGCCCAGTCTTCCAAATCTTGAGTCCTGATTCCTGAATCCTAAATCCTGCTCTTTCTGACCCAACTCTCGATCCGCTCCAAAGCCCTCTGAAGGTTCTCCACGGAATTAGCGAAGGAGAAGCGCAGAAAACCCTCTCCCCACTCTCCAAATGCGGTCCCGCCCAGGCACGCCACGCCGGCTTCGTTCAGTATGGCGTCTGCCAGGATACGGGAATTCCACTTCGTTTCTTTGATATTGGGAAAGACGTAAAAGGCCCCGCGTGGTTGCCGGCAACTGAAGCCCGGGATGCGGTTCAAGCCTTCGACGATAACGCTCCGACGCCGCCGGAATTCCTCCCGCATGACGCCTACGGAGCTTTGATCGCCTCGCAATGCCTCGATCCCTGCAATCTGACTGAAGCTGGCGGTGCAGGAGTTGCAATTGGTCATCAACTGCGCCACATACCGCGCCAGATCCGGCCGCATCACCCCCCAACCCATCCGCCAGCCGGTCATGGCATAGGTCTTGGAGAACCCGTTCAGAATGATCGTCCAGTCCTTCATGCCTGGAAATTGCGCCAGGCTCGAGTGGTCACCCTCGTAGATCAGTCGATGGTAGATTTCGTCGGAAAGGACGGGGATTTCGCGCCCCGCAAGTTTGTCCGCAAGAGCTTTCAGGCCTTCACGGCTGATCACGCCGCCGGTCGGATTTTGAGGGCTGTTGAGGATGATCAACCGCGTGCGGTCTGTAATCTTGTCGATGATTTCTTCCATATCCACATCGAAGTTCTGTTCCTCACGCAATCCATAAGGAACGGCCTGTGCCCCGACGAAGTCGATCATGGATTCATAAATGGGGAAGCCGGGATTGGGGAAAAGAACTTCATCGCCCCGCTGCACCAGCGCCAGAATGACAAAGAACATGATGGGTTTACCGCCTGGCGTGATGACAACTTCATTCGGGTCAACCGGAATTCCTGCATACGCCGCGGTATACTCGGCCACAGCTTCCCGGAGCTGAGGCAAGCCGGCAGAAGGCCCGTAATGCGTCCAACCGTCGCGCAGAGCGCGGGCGGCGGCCTCCACGATATTGGCAGGAGTAGAGAAATCAGGCTCTCCAATCTCCAAATGAATGATCTCTTTGCCCTGTGCTTCCAGTGCGCGGGCGCGTACCAGGACTTCGAAAGCAGTCTCGGTGCCCAGCCGGGACATACGCTCGGCCAAGCGAATCGCTTTTTGCGTGGTAGTACCCATAGTGACCTCTTGTCCGCCTCTCAAATTGAGCCCCCCGCGGGCTTTGAGGCATAGCCAGAATAAGCCGAGACCACGTCAAAGTCCAGCGCAGCGCTGCCCCACGGCGTGGTGGCAATGGAAACTGGAAATCGGAAATTAGAAACTAGAAACTGGAAAATAACGCTGCCGGTTGCCAGTTTCCATTTTCCATTTCCCAGTTTCCAACTTCCAGTTTCCATTTCCAGTTTCTATTTTCCAGTTTCGACTTTCGATTTTCCAGTTTCTAATTTCTGATTTCTGCTTTTCCTACGGGTGCAGCAGGATTTTGCCGAAGAACTCTCGGCTTTCCATTTTCCTTTGGGCGGCTGCGGCCTCCCGGAGCGGGAAAGCGGAGTCAATCACGGCCTTGAGATTGCCCCGGGCGATGAATTTGAGGGCCTCCAGCATTTCTGCCTTTCCGCCCATAAAAGAACCCAGGATCGTGCGTTGGCGGCCAAACAGGCCCTGCAGGTTAAGCTTCACTTCTCCGCCGCTGGTCACGCCGCAGGTCACCAACCGGCCATAGGTGGCGAGAGAGTTGAAGCATTCTTCCCAAATGGCAGCGCCCACGTGCTCGACAATCACGTCCGCGCCGCGCTTTCCCGTAAAGCGCCTGACTTCTCCGGAAATCGATTGCTGGCTGTGGTTAATGACTTCGTCGGCGCCGAGGGCCCTCGCCTTCTCGAGCTTCCAATCCGCTCCGACAGTGGCAATCACGCGCGCGCCCACTGACTTCGCGATTTGGATGGCGGCGCTGCCCACGCCGGAGCCGCCCCCAATCACCAGCACATCCTCACCCGGCTTGAGCTGAGCGCGAGTGAACAACATGTGCCAGGCGGTGAGAAAAACCAGCGGCACTGCGGCAGCCTCATCAAAACTCAGGTCACCAGGGATGCGTACAACATTGACCTCCGGTGACTTTACATACTCCGCATAGCCGCCGTCCACGAAAACTCCGAAAAGCGTATAGCTTCGGCAGGCGCTGTCCAGGCCCTTGAAACACATCTCGCACTGCCCGCAACTGATCCCCGGACAAAGCAGGACGCGCTCACCGGCCTTCACACGCTTGACCTGCGAGCCCACTTCCGCCACTTCTCCGGAAATGTCGCTGCCCACAATATGAGGGAGTGGTAGCTGCCAATCGCCGACCCCCTGCCGGAGCCAAAGGTCCAGATGATTCAAAGCGCAAGCCTTCACCTTCACAAGCACTTCGTGGGCCTGGATTTTTGGCTGCGGCGCTTCTTCGTATTTCAGCACATCAATGTCGCCGTGCTCGTGGAATCGGACTGCATGCATGGGTCAACCTCCGCTTACAAAAGTACCATTCTTTAACGCCGCAAAGAAGGTAAGATACGGTAGTGTGATTGGTCTGGAGTGCGGCAGCTTGCTGCCGCTTTGTCCCGCTCGGCAGGGCCAGCTTGCTGGCCGCGCACCCGTGCGCGGTGCTTGGGCAGGTGAGGCCGCGAGCAAGCTCGCCGGATCAAAGCGGCAGCAAGCTGCCGCACTCCAGAGCCCCTGCGGCGCGTCGCGCCTCTGACCACTATGCGTCCCAACACGTCACTCAATTCCCACGCCAAGGCTGACCCAGCCTCGGACCCCTCCGCGAAAGTTGGGGAGCCGCTTGACCGCGTTGATTTGGCGTTGGCGGCCATCCTCGCGCTCGTCTCGCTGGCCCTGTTTTGGAAGGTCATCTTTACTCCTTCCATGCTCTTCTTTCGCGACATCTCCAATTACACGTATCCCTGCGCCCGCTTCATTCAACAAATGTGCCGGCACGGCGAATTGCCCTATTGGAATCCTTACTTGAACTGTGGACAGCCGCTGCTGGAGAACCCAAACCTGCTGTTTTTCTATCCCTACACGCTCTTCATCATCCTTCTTCCAATCGTTTTCGCTTACCCTCTGTTTTACGTCGTGCATTTCGCGCTGGCCGGTATCGGCACATTCCTCCTGGCGCGGCGCTGGGGACAGAGCCGCCAGGCCGCTTTCTTTGCCGGATTCGTCTTTGCCTTCAGCGGCCCCCTGCTGTCGCTGGGCAATCTTTACAACCACGCAGCCTGCGCGGCCTGGATGCCCTGGGCGCTGCTCGCCACGGACCGGGCCGTTCAGGGTCGAACGGCTCGCCCGTGGATTCTCTTGACGCTGGTTTTCTCATTGCAGTTCCTCGCCGCTGAGCCGTTCACCCTGATCACCACCTTCATCTTGTGCCTGGCGTATGCGCTCTACCTTGCAGGGACGCGGCGCCCCTTGATGTCTCGGTCAAATCTGCGGATCTTAGCCGGATTCACACTGGTTGGGTGCCTCATGCTGGCGCTGTGCGCCGTCCAGTTTCTGCCTTCGATAGAGTTCTTGAGCAGCTCATACCGGGGAGCGCAGGGTTTGCGGTCCGGCGAGACGTCCAATTGGTCTCTCCACCCTCTCTTGTTGATGGAAATGCTGGTGCCTGACTTCTACGGGCCCGCCTTGATCTCGCCGACGAGTTGGAATGCCATTGCGGATGACGGCAGCGCCCCCTATTTCATCTCCGTTTTCATGGGGTTCGTGCCGCTGTTCTTCGCCCTGGCCGGCTGGGCCTTCGGACGGGCCCGCCGCCGTAACTTTGTGGCCGGGGCCGCGATTTTGATTCTCCTGCTCGCCTTCGGCCACTTTACACCGCTCTTTTCCCTCGCTTACCTGCTCGTCCCGTTACTCTCCCTGGTGCGGTTTCCCGTAAAGCTGCTGGTCCCCTTTGTTATGCTCGTCGCGATCCTCGCCGGATGGGGATTGGATGCACTCCGGGGAGAAGCTGCCTGCTGGCAGGCTCGGCGCAGCCGTGCCCTCCTGCCACTAGGGTTCTTGCTGGGGTGCTGCCTGTTGATTTGGACGGCTGCCTGCGTTGTGCCAAATCTCGCTCTGCGACCCACGGAGTGGGCGCTGCTCCGAAAGGGCAGTTCGGCGAATGAAGCCTCCCAAATGGCGCAGTTCCTGGAAGGCATGTTGCGACTTTACCTGCCCGGAGTCGCCGGCTTCCTTCTCGCCGGGTTCCTGCTCCTAACCGGCCTCATACAGAACAAGCACTGGGCACGTATTGGCGTGCCAATTTTCGCTATTCTTGGGATGATCCAGCTTGTTGCGGCGGGCTTCCGCGCCAACCCCTCGGTTCCTCCCAGCTTCTATGAATATGTGCCTCCCGTTGTGTCCCGGTTCGAAGGCTCGCCGGGGACCTACCGCGTCGCTTCGCTGACCCGCTTTTCTACCGCCCCATCGAGCGACCTTCAGGGATACGTCAATTTCCAATCCATCCCCGAGGCCGCGACGATTCCACCTATCGCGCAGGGGGTATTTCGGCAGAAACTCGTATTGGCCACGGGATCAATGGTCCAACATATCGAGGGAAGCCTGAACCTGGATTTCGACGATCGCTCACTACCTCCGTTTCTTTACGACGTATGGATTTACATCCTTCGCCAAGCTCCAGACGCTCTGCGGATCGACTGCCTGCTGGGTCGCACTAATGTGAAGTACATCATTCGCCCAACCCGAGATATTTCAGGCGCAAGACTTGTCAGCGAAGTCTTCAACGGTTCTCCGCAACCGAGCTACCTGTATGAGAACCTTTACTTTGTGCCTCGTGCCTACGTGGCGGGCACATCCATTTTCACGACCAGCCCGCTCGAGACGCTCTCGCAGATGGCCACACCGGCATTCGATGCCTCGGAAAACGTGATCTTGGCCGCAGACCCTGGCGCCTCTCTCGCCGTCCAGGGCTCTGGTCCCGCAGGTCGGGTTGAAGTCACGGAACGGCAGCCCAATAGGGTGATACTGACCGCCCATCTCTCGCGACCGGGGTACGTCGTCCTGCTGGACCGTTTCGATTCCAATTGGCACGCGAGGATTGATGGCCGGGAAGTACCGGTGCTGCGCGCCAATCAGCTCTTCCGGGCCGTGTACGCTGAACGGGGTCAACACGTAATACTCTATTACTACCGCCAGCAGGGTCTGCTGGCTGGGATGTTCATCTCCGCTCTTGCGCTTGTGGCGCTTTTGTGGGTTTACCTGCGAAACCCTGATTTCACCGGCCATGGGGGTCCAACTGAAACTTCGTGCTAAACTGCTCCCCATTCGCCTGATGTCATCGTCGATCCGGGATAGGTTTTTCGTGCCCTGCAAGGGCACAAGATAGTAGCCGGGGGCAACGCCCCCGGAAGGCGCCAGGCTCGTTCCCCGACCCTGGAGGGGTCGTACTACCCTGAGCCGCGGGACGCAAGACCGGCATAACGCCACCCGAATTCGACCCTTTCAGGGTCGGACCTGGTGGGGGGGGGCGTTTTCCGGGGGCGTTGCCCCCGGCTACTGTATCGATCCCCTCCGGGGATCAGGGGTCAACAGTGCCGAGGAGGTTCCAGGGGCGCAAAAACCAGGTAAGGCGCCTTCTGGTCCGCTCGGCCTAAATTGCTCAACTGAAACGACTAGTTCATCGAGTTTCTGGAGAGTCCCGGTGGGGGTAGCATGTTCTTCTTCCTCGAGTATTGTCTGGTGGCGATCCTGATCGTAGGTGCGTATTTCCTTCGCAGCTTCCCCTCTGGGTGGTTAAAGGCAGCGGAACAACACCTGGGCCGCTTGGCACGGAGGCGCGCTCTGGCGGTCTTCCTGGTAGCCGTCTTGGCTTTGGCAATACGCGCGGCCCTGCTGCCCAACGTGCCGGTCCCTAAGCCGGGTTTTCATGACGATTTCGGCTATCTGCTGGCAGCGGACACCTTCGCGCACGGCCGCCTTGCGAATCCGACTCATCCGATGTGGATCCACTTTGAGAGTATCCACATCAATCAGAAACCCACTTACATGCCGATGTATTATGCCGCTCAGGGCTTAGTCATGGCCTTGGGCCAGGTCATTGCAGGGAACCCTTGGATCGGTGTATGGCTCAGCGCTGGCGCCATGTGCGCGGCGATCTGTTGGATGTTGCAGGGTTGGTTGCCTCCGGGTTGGGCTCTACTGGGTGGATTGCTGGCCGCGATGCGGTTGGCATCCTACACGTATTGGGTTAACAGCTACTGTGGAGGAGCGCTCCCCGCAATCGGCGGAGCGCTCGTCCTGGGAGCATTGCCTAGAATCAAGCGGCGCGCGCGCATGCGGGAGGCCCTGTTGATGGGCCTGGGTTTGGCACTCCTCGCCAACACCCGGCCCTACGAAAGCTTGTTCTTCGGTATTCCGATCGGGGTGGCGGCTTTAGTGTGGATTCTGGGAAAAAAGCGCCCGCCCTGGGGGCAATTGCTTTCACGAATTGTCCTGCCCCTGGCTCTGCTCCTGGCGGTCACGGCAGCGGGCATGGCCTACTTTTTTTGGAGGGTCACGGGTAGCCCCTTCCGCATCCCTTACCAGGTCAATCTCGACACCTACATTGCCGTGCCATATTTTCCCTGGCAACCTCTCAACCTCAAGCACGTGTATCATCACGCGGTGCTTGAGAAATTCTATCTGCATGGATGGCAGATGTTCTTTTATTATCACGCCCGCAGGCACCCCTTCAAGTTGTTGGCGGAGAAGGTCTCGGATATCTACCGTTTCTTCCTCGGGCCGGTGCTGGCGCTGCCCCTGGTGGTGTTACTCGCCTTCAATCCGCGGCAGTTTCTTCGCAAAGCGCTCACGGGCAAGACGGGCTTTCTCGTGGGAGTGTGCGGCGCTACTTATGTAGGGTTGGCGCTGCCCATCTATTTCGTCCCCCACTACGCGGCGCCCATGACGGCTGCGATCTATGCCCTAGTGTTGCAATCCATGCGGTACTTGCGGCTTTGGAGTTGGCGCGGAAAGGCGGTTGGTCTGGGATTGGTGCGGGCGATACCGGCCATCTGCGTCTTGCTGTTCCTGCTGCGCGCCGCCGCGCCCCAATTGCACATTCCCACCCCAGTCGAATGGAGCCACACCTGGGATTCCGAGAATTTCCAAAACCTGGACCGCGCGCGGGCCCTGGCACAGCTAGAAGGATTGGCGGGAGATCAGCTCGTTATTGTCCGATATAATCAATATCATAATTCGGATAATGAATGGGTGTATAATATGGCGGATATTGACAAAGCCAAAGTGGTGTGGGCGCGTGACATGGACGACTCCGAAAATGCCGAGTTAATCCGCTACTTCCCGCACCGACGCGTGTGGCTTGCGGAGCCGGACCTTGCGCCTCCCCGGTTGTCGCCGTATCCTGCCCTGCCGGACTCCGTTTTGGAGGTGCAATCGCCTAAACAACATGATTGACTCCGCCGGAACGCCAAACTCAAAGCCAAGCGGCCGACTAGCGCCGCCTTCCGCAGCCGTCGAGGTTTCGGTGGTGATCCCCTGCCTGAACGAGGCGCAAACGATTGCCATTTGCGTGGACCAGGCCTTCGCAGGCTTGCAGGCGGCCAAAGTTCGGGGAGAGGTCTTGGTGGTTGACAATGGTTGTACCGACGCGTCGGCGGAGATCGCTAGGGAACACGGCGCGCGGGTGGTTAAAGCCCCCTTGAAAGGCTATGGTAGTGCGCTACGGCGGGGGCTGGAAGAGGCGCAGGGTGAGTTCATTGTGATGGGCGATGCTGACGGCAGCCATGATTTCTCAGAACTACCGCGCTTTGTGTCCAAGTGGCGTGAGGGCTACGAGTTTGTCGTGGGCAATCGATTCCGGGGCGAAATCAAGAACGGAGCCATGACGTGGCATCACCGGTATATTGGCACACCCGTACTTTCCGCCCTTCTCAACCTCTTCTTTGACGCCGGCGTGAAGGACATCAACTGTGGGATGCGAGGCCTCACCAAGGACCTCTCCCGCCGTCTTGACTTGCGAACCACGGGGATGGAATTTGCCTCCGAATTGTTGATCAAGGCAGCAAAGCTGGGCGCCAGAATAACGAATGTTCCCATCACCATGTGGCCTGACGGGCGAGGGCGTCCGCCGCACCTGCGGACCTTCCATGACGGGTGGCGGCATTTGCGCTTCATCCTGCTGTACGCGCCCAACTGGTTATTTTTGCTTCCGGGGGCCGTTCTGGTGACCTCCGGGTTCGGCTTAGTCTTCTGGCTGCTACCAGGCCTGCGCACGGCGGGGAAAGTCGGCCTCGACATCCACACCATGGCCCTGGCGATAATGCTAGCGCTGGTGGGAATTCACATCATCTCCATCGGTCTTTTCGTGAAGATGTTCTGCTACACGGAAAAGCTGGCGCCCAATCAGAAGAGGCTGGCACGCTTTCTGAAGCGCGTTAAGTTGGAATACGGCTTGCTCCTCGGGGCCGCTTTGGCCGCCGCTGGCTTTACCGGCGACGCCATCGTTTTCTCGCACTGGGCCGCCGCAGGGTTCGGCCTGCTGCAGCCTGTCCGGACGGTGTTCCTCTCTTCCCTTTTGCTCCTCGTTGGTGTGGAGGTACTCTTTTCGTCAGTTTTTCTCAGCATGCTGGGGATCAACAGGGATACCTACGTCGGTGATTGAACAATGAATCCATTCAGGCTTGACGCTATCTTATGGGGAAATTTAATTCCCGATTATAGATATCAGCGAACGGTCGAACACCTCGGCATGCCCGGTGCGGCATCAACGGTCCTTTTGCTCGGCCCTGTTAGGTTTGCGGCCAACCCACAGGTGGTTCAGGCAATATTGGCTCCAGAAGTACCTCTTAGATAAGTCCACAAAACCAGCCTCCTGCAACCGTGAAATGATTTCAGAATCCAGCAGATAATACGCTTCCTCGTCGCCCATTCCTCTCTCGGCATCCATATCGACATGGGTCGCGAAAAATCGATCATAAAACTCAACGACCTTGTGAATTGCGATCTCAGCCAACGGATTCCCCATGGTCACAATCACGTTCCCACCGGGCCTTAGGCACCGATACGCCTCGGCCAGCTCACGGTCGCGCCATGATCGTGGTACGTGGTTTAGGTTCGCTATAAACGTTACGGAGTCGAAGGAGGCGTCGTCAAATGGGAAGCGGGTAATGTCGTCGACGATCTGCTCTTTGCTCAAGCCTTCATACTGGAAGACGTCGATTCCCCGTCCGTTTCCTTCCAACCATTCATTCACGAACCGGTTGTGGTAACCGCAGCCCACGTCCAGGCAATAGCCCCGTACCTCACGAGAAACATAGTCGTACCTCTCTGACGCCAAGCACGAGAATCCCCATTTATCTTGGTGAAAAAGGGTTACGGCGCGCAGAGGAAAGGTTATGAAATCCGCTGCCTTGGCCAGAAGCGATCGTTTTGGCTTCATTCGCTCCTCGGAGTCCTTATCTCCCGCTCTCCTTCACCTGTCCGCCCATAGCGGGAGGGCCCTTGTATGCAGACAGTCTCGGAGGATTGTCATCCGCCTCGAGCCGGAACACCTGACGGTCTTTGAAGTAGTCGAGGAGTTCCTGGTTCTCTGCCGGTCCCATATCGCGCGCCCAAACAACCTTGGCAGTTTCGATATCCGGCTCATTGTAAACCCATTCGTTAAAGACATCGTGGTTGGGCGCGTAGCGCACGATGACCAGTTGCCGCCCTGCAAGCCGCTCGAGCGCCGCCAACACGCGAGCCCTCCCGAATTCGCTGCGAGGCGTCTGGTCCCACGCCGGCACATAGGAGATAGAAAGCGGTATATGCAGAGGTTGGGCGGCAAGGCGCAGCACGAACGTCAGGACGCAGATCACGGGAATGGCCCGCGTAAGGAATAGTCCTACGCGTTTGCTCCCCCACCGCCAAAATTGCAGGCGGCGCATCGCCAGCAGTCCCAGGCACAGAATCAATTCGGTGAGTGGCGTAGCATAATAGGGCTCCCAGAACGAGTCCAGAGCGACAGCTATTAGGAACGCCGCACCGGCAATCAGCAGGAAGCGGGTTCGCTTGCTGATATGGCGCCAGGTGCGACGCAACTTCAGCAGTCCCAGGCACAGAATCAATTCGGTGAGTGGCGTAGCATAATAGGGCTCCCAGAACGAGTCCAGAGCGACAGCTATTAGGAACGCCGCACCGGCAATCAGCAGGAAGCGTTTTCGCCTGCTGATATTGCTCCAGGAGAAATCTCTGGGGAACACGAAGAGCAGCATCAGGAAGGGCAGGGTTAAGGCAGGGCCCAGGAAGAAACGCCACAGCCGATCTGCCTTGAACTCAAGCCCCGCCAGCCCCCGGGCCCGATAGTATGCCGGGGGTGCTTGTAGGGCAAACATCTCCCTCATAACCTCGTGGTGGTAACGCGGCTCAGGTCTGAGTTTTTGCCAAATCATGTAAGGCACCACCGCGTTGGCTTCCAGATCGACTTGGTACGGCAGGCGCAAAGGGTTGCCCGTCACACGCCAGTTGTTATAGATCACGGCGCCGCCGGTGAGAGCAAGAACGAGCGCCAGCGGCGCCACAACGCGCCGGGCAACAACTCGCAACTCAGGCCGATCCTTCTTTAGTACCCAGATCAGGAGCGCCCCGGCGACGGGCAGGCTGAAGGCAAAGCCCTCGTAGGGACGGCTATTGGCCAAAATCGCCAGGCCGGCGCCCATGACCAGCGCATGCCTGGCTTGCGGCGAGCGCTGGATGCGCGGCAGCGCCCCCAGAACCAACGCGCCCCCAATGGCCCCCGGCAGCCCTCCCCAATAACTATTGGCCCAGTAACTGGTCGCCCCGTAACGCAGAATGGCGAGCAACCCTCCCAGCATCGCCCAGCCCGCTGGCAGCCAGCCTTGCAACATCCAGCAGAGGGCGGCACACATCACGCCCACGCTGAACCATGTCCCCCAGAAAGGGTGTCCGGCGATGACCTTGCCGGCGGCCAGGATCATGCCCTGCGCGGGTTGCGCAAAACATTGGTAGGTGGGCCGTTGAATGATGCTGAAGGTTTCGAAATGCACCCCCATGGGATGGGGAGGATTAGTGAGGTGAGCCTGGGCATAGGTGTTCGCGGCCAGCAGGTAGCCGAATTCGTCATGCACAGTCGGCTTGGGGATCGGAAAAAGCGGAAGTAATGCCGCGCGCAGGCCCAAGGCGCTCAGTCCCACCACGAGCACGGCCCACCTTTTCCGCCGCGCGAGCCTCAGGAAGCGGCGCTCCACCGCGGCAAAAAAGTTGGACGCGAAGGTGGGAAAAGCGAATGCCACGACCACGGCGGCGAGGATGAAGCAATACTCGATATTAAGCATCTTTAACAATGTTCCGCGCACAGCAAGCGCTAGCCATCCTGCGCGACAACCCGATTTCTTGGGATCCTCGCTGAACCCCGCAGCCTCCTTGCCGGATATTTCAAGTGTGCCCATTCCGCCGGTAAACGATGAAACTGTCAAAGTCGGCGACGGGCTCGTAGTTTTCAGTGATAAAGCATTCGAGCTTCGGAAAGATCTTGAGATAATTTTCGGAGTCCAGGTTCACATACGTAAGAAAGGGTAGCTGGTCACCGCGTGCCACAACGATGAAACGCGGCTGAGCATTTCTCAGATCCCGCATCAACTCTTCCCGCCAGGAAACTGGGGACCAGAGAGACATCATGTGTGAGTCGGAAAGGAACCGGGTCGGCGGCTGATGGCCAGACAGGTAGTAAATCGCGCAGTCAGCACTCCAAAGGTAAACGCCATCGCTTGGCCTGCCATTCTTTTCAAGGTAGTGAATAACGTCGAATTGCCCGCGTAGAAACTCGACTGGCAACTGTCGCGGGTAGTTCGAGTAAAAGGTCTCAGGGTCAGCTCGCCATTCGCGCAGTTCTTCATACCGCATCGTCAGCTTGTTAAATTCCCCCGGAAGGGGCCAGAAAACGCCCTCGGCAAAGACAATCCAAACCAGTCCAGCAGCGAGCCGCCAGCCCCGTTGCCTGAGATTTCTTGCCAGGACACAAGTGCCCTCATAGATGCTGACCACGAGGTACGCCCATATTGCGGCGAAGAAAGGGTAGCAGGTCTGAAAGTAGTAATCATGAAAACGAACCTGCATCACCACGGCGGCATAGGCGGTAAGGGCGGCAAGGAAGACCGGGGCGAACCGCCTCAAGTCCCGGCGCATCCACGCCACCAGAAGTCCCGCCAAAGTGGCCCATAGGTTCCACTCCCCCAAAAAATAGTTTGTTCGAGCAAAGACCGAGAGCAAGTAGTGCGGTCTACGCTGAACGGCCATGGCCGCGTAGCGTGGTAGGAGCTCAAATTGCGCTTCCTTCATAGCAGGCCAGGCACCCTTGAACACGATCCACGCCAGCACAATGCCAATGGCAGCAGCGAGCCCCGCCAGTAGAAGGGCGGCCCTCGCCAGCCAGTTCCGCCAGGGGATTGAGAGGGAAACCCGAGGCGGCTCTCGGTCAAGACCACTCGTGTCGAGAAAAGGCAGGAAGAGAAGAAAGGGCAGGAATGCAACCCCATTGTATTTAAGCCAGCACGCATAACCAAGCAAAAGCCCCGCTACAAAAGAACTCGCCTCCCACCACCGTCCACGGCGTTTCATGAGCAAGTAACCAGCCAATACGCAGGCCACCTGAAACGTTTCGGGTTGAGTAATCCAAAAATATGCCATCTCGCCATGCATGGAAGCATGGACCATCACCGCGAGCGCGGCGCCGGCGCGGCCTAGGTAGGGCTCAGTGAACCGAAAAAGGAGGTAGGAGATCAGAAGCAACAAGAGGATATCCACCATTGCCACCGACCACATTGCCCTGCCGAAAAGCTTCGCGATACCAGCGTACACGATGAAAATTCCCGGGGGCTTGATGTCCCAGAGGTCCCGATACAGTTGCTTGCCTTCTAGCAGGCCCTTTCCAACCACCAAGTAAGTTGCTTGATCCCGACCCATTGGAAAGCTCAGGATGGGCAGCGCTCGTACCACCACGAATAGCACGGCTAGGGCAAGCAAGGCCCGGCTAAGAAGCGAAGTCCGCGCCTCGCCGGCCTTGGTTCCGGCCACGCCGGTGGGAACCGGCTGCGTGGGAGAAACGATTTCAGGATTCATGAGGTCCATGCGCGCAAGAGAATGAGCGGTTTCCTGCATTATGGTGTATCAGTTTTGAATTCTAATCTCTAGCACGAAAGTACCCAGGAAACAACACGGATCTCGGCGGGCTGCGCTTCGGGCAGGTTGGCCGGATGCGGCAGACTTGCAAGACTGTCATCCTGAGTGTGCATAGCCGAAAACGGCTATCCGTGATGTCAGAAACGGAGTGCATCGCAATTGGCGCTTGCCCTCTCCCGAGGGGAGAGGGTGGACCGCGATCCCGATGCACTTCATCGGGACGCGGGCCGGGTGAGGGGTCACTTGCACGATGAGGAGGGATCACATAGGCCCACATTACCAAGCAACCCCTCACCTGGCTCGCTGCGGGCGAAGAATCTCCGCACGCCTGTCACTCTGAGCCGCCGTTTTTTGGCGGGCGAACCCGCCGCGGCGGGTCCGCAGTTGTCTTTTGCTCTTGGCTTGTATGGGCTAGTAAGGTAGCGTACTCTTACGCCGGCGAACCGCGGAGTGTGCCACATTGCCACACTCATGCGCGCGCCCGCATGTCCCCGGCATTCTTCTAACTCATTGAAAACACATGGGAACAGGATGCCGATGGCGCAGAACACTTCAAGAAAGCGAGACCTGTGGGGCAGATGGAAATCCCCTTCACAGCCGCTCAGAAAGAGTTGGATTCCCGCTATCGCGGGAGCCCTCCTACAACGTCGGCGAGTTGTTCACCAGAATAGCGCACCTGCTCATCCGTCATTTCGGGAAAGAACGGCATGCTCAAAACTCGCTCGCAGGCGCGCTCCGCATGAGGGAAACTGCCGGGTCCAAATCCGAGCGCAGCGAAGGCGGGCTGCAAAGGCACGGGACGAGGATAGTGGATGGCGGTATGGACTCCGCGCGCTTCGAGAGCCGCGCGCACGGCATCACGTCGCTCAACGTAAACCACGAACAGGTGGTACACCCTTTCATCTCGCGGATCATCCAGCGGAATCTCCACGTTGGCGCCCTTCAACACACTGCGGTAGAGAGCGGCCATTTCCTTTCGGCGCGCGTTCCATTGTTCCAGCCGCTTCAGCTTCACCCGTAAGACAGCGCCCTGAAATCCGTCCATACGATAGTTGTAGCCGATCCTTTCATGAGTGTAGGGGCCACTCTGGCCATGGTTGCGCAGCGAGCGTGCGAGTTCGGCGCTTCCTGCGTCATTCGTCGTGAGCGCTCCGCCTTCACCGTAGGCGCTTAGATTCTTGCTCGGATAAAAGCTGAAGGCAGCAGTGTCGCCAATGCTTCCCACGCGCCTGCCCCGGTAGCGGGCGCCATGAGCTTGGCAAGCATCCTCAATGACCACCAACCCGTGTTTTCGCGCGATTCCCAAGATCGCGTCCATATCGGCAGGGCGTCCGTACAAATGAACCGGAAGGATGGCCTTGGTCCGGCCGGTTATGACCCGCTCGATCAGGGCGGGGTCCAGATTACCCGTCTTCGGGTCGATGTCCACAAACACCGGCTTGGCGCCTGTGTAACAGATGACTTCGGCGGTGGCGATGAACGTGTTCGAAGTGGTGATCACTTCGTCGCCCGGCTTAACTCCCAAAGCCAGCAAGGCCAAGTGCAGGGCGCTTGTGCCGGAGTTCAAAGCGACACAATATTTGACTTCGCAATAGGCGGCAAATTCCTTCTCAAACTCACTAACCTCTTCGCCCAGGATAAATGACGCGTTACTACACACTCGATCCAGGGCCTCCCTGATCTCATTGCGAAGGCTTGAGAATTGTTTCTTCAAATCAAAATAGGGGACATGCATGTGGTTCCTCGTGATTCCCCTCCTTGATAAGGAGGGGGCCCGTCAGCCGACGGATTGACCTGCGCTTGCTCCCGCACCCACCACCCCCTCCTCAGCCGAGGAGGGGGAGCTATTGAACCCTCAAAGTGGAGTGCCCGACTGTTAATGCGGGTTTAAGGCACTCGGTGGTTCGACGCGGGGGACGTAGATATGACAATTGGGACCCTTGAGCGCCTCGACGTAATATCGATCTATGGCGTCAAGCACATCGTCCGGGAACCGCGCGCTTGGCTTCTGAGTCACTGGAGTTTCGGTTTGGATAGCCCCATATTTTTTCGCAGCGATCCAACTCACGAGCCCGTTATTGTTCCCTCCCCGAAGTCTCGCGCGGATGCCGAGGCCAAACGGATTGACAGTATACGGCTTACCCGCGTCGTAACACAGAATCAAGCTCTCACAGATGGCAGGTCCCGGTTGCGCGACCAGGAATGATACCTCCTGGTCAAACATCCTCCCCCGCAAGGGCAGCTCGGAAAGCAATTTTGGAATGTCGACGCTCCGCGGGACATACACCATGATCACCGTCGAATAAAGCAAGACAGGCACCAGGAATCTCCACCGACCGCCTTTTCCCAAACTGGGGACTGGAGCTTTCCACAACGAATCCAGGCAAGCACCCATAATGATCGACATAGCAAAGAAGTTGTCGAAAAACGTGTTGGCGTTGACCCCCGCGCCTCCGGCAAAGGCCGCGCCAATCAGTAACGACGAGAAAAAATAGAAGGAGATCACACGCGCCTGCCGGTTTTGAAGCTGCCAGATTGACCAAAAGGCAGAAACTGCCAGGGGCAGCCCGAGTGGAGAATAAAACCCAAAAAACCCGTCGCGAACACCCACGAGTGAGTAAGGTCTTGGACTCAGCATATTAGAAATGAAGGATGGACCGCCGACCAGCATGTTGACTACGATCGACAAGGCCAAGAACAGAACTCCAAAGGCCATGAATCGAACTGCTTTGCTTAGGGAGGTTGTGAAAAAGTCGGAGAGTACCGAAACAGGAGCGGGGAGGAGATTGTGCTTAATGTTGCCTCCCAGAATAAAAAGAGTGGTGATCCCAGCGATCCGTATCGTGCTGGGAGGGGCCTGCAAATAGAGCCACAAGCCGAAAAGGAAAAATGGATGGGCGAGCATTTGCGGATCATCCATCCCCACGTAGTTTGGCATTCGTGCGCAAAAGAGGCCGAGACAAAACACGCCTCCAAAAACCGCCGGCCCCCAACCGCCAGTCAGCTTCTTAACAGTGAGTCCTACCAGAACGCACGAGACGAGCAGCGCGACGAGAGAAATCAAACGACCCGTCAATAAGTAATCGCCGGTAAAATGCGACACAAATCCAACCAGGTAAAACGAAAGGAATGGATAACTGACAGCAGGGGTCGAGGTACGCATCGCAGGGTACAAGCCGCGATGCTGCATCGCGGCTTGGGTAACGTAAAGGTTCCACCCTTCGTTGTAGTTGATTTCAAAACGATAGAAAGCTCGGGCCATCGGATAGACAAGGGTTACGAGGGAAAAAGCAACAAGAATTGCTAATGTAATCCACACCAACGCTTCGGCTATCGAGAAAGTTCCTTTCGAGGAAGGGGCCTCTGTCCTGTCAGGCAGGCGATCCGTTTTGGGAATCACGCCTGAACTTCTGTACTTGCGGCTACGTCCCATATGCTTTAACCCCGACTCAAGTTGGAGGCGTCTGTCATCCTGAGTCCGTCAACTGCCGGACGAACCCGCCGCGGCGGGACTGCAGTTGTTTTTAGCGCTTAGCAACCAGCCACAAACTGCTGGGCTGCTTCGCGGAGTTTAGCCTCATCCCGCCGCGGCGGGAGAATGGCCTCAGCATGACACCACTTGCAGAGGGCGTGCGACTCCTCAAAGCTTTGGCCGTTAAGCCGCGATTTCCATGGCAGCTTCGATCTTGTCGGCTTGTGCAACGTTTGCTTGCGCCAGAACGATCCAGAACCTTCATGGCTAGTTCCTTCGGGAAAGCGCTCTCGGGCTATTCTGCAAGCCTCGCTGTTCTAAACCGAGATCAACCTTCAGATTGGGGCGCCCGACCGTTAATGCGGGTTTAAGGCGCCCTGTGGTTCGACGCGGGGGACGTAGATAACACAATTGGGAGCCTTGAGTGCCTCGACGTAGTACCGATCGATAGCGTCAAGCACATCATCCGGGAACCGTTCACTTCGCTTCTGCGTCGCTGGAACTTGAGTTTGGATAGCCCCGTATTTTTTCTCAGCAATCTGTTTCACGATCTCACTGCTGTTCAGTTTCCCAAGTCGGACGAGTCTGGCGCTGTTGAACGGATCGAGAACGTACGGCTTACCCGCGTCGTAACACAGAATTAAGCTCTCACATATCGCGGGTCCTGGTTGCGCGGCCAGGAATGATACCTCAGCGTCAGACCGCCTCTGCCACTCCGGCAACGCGGAAAGCATCCTTCGCACATTGACGCCCCACGGGACAAACGTGAAGACCACACTTGAATAGAGCAACACAGGCACCAGGAATCTCCCCCGACCGCCCTTCCCTAAACCGCGGATTGGAGCTTTCCACAATAAATCCAGGCATGCACCCATAATGATCGACATAGCAAAGAGATTGTCGAAATACGTATTCTCGCTAACCCCCGACCCTCCCCCCAAGGCCGCGCCAATCAGTAGCGAGGAGAAAAAATAGAAGGAGATCACACGCGCCTGCCGGTTTTGAAGCTGCCAGATCGACCAAAAGAAAGAAATAGCAAGCGGCAGACCTAGGGGGGAGTAGAACGAAAAGAACAAGTCGCGAAGTTGCGCAAATGAATAAGCTCTCGAAGTCAACAGGTGAGAAATGAAGAATCGACCACCGACCAGCATGTTGACTGCGATCGACAAGGCCAAGAAAAAAACTCCGAAGACCATGAATCGCACTGCTTTGCTTGATGAGGTTATGAAAAGGTCGCAGAGTACCGAAATAGGAGCTGGGAGAAGATTCTGCTTAATGTTGCCTCCCAGAGCAAAAAGAGAGGTGATCCCCGCGATCCGCAGCGTGCTCGGAACTGCCTGCAAATAGACCCACAAGCCGAAAAGGAAAAATGGATAGGGGAGCATTTGCGGATCGTCCATCCCCACGTAGTTTGGGGCTCGTGAGCAAAAGAGGCCGAGACAAAAAACGCCTCCAAAAACTGCCGGCCCCCAGCCGCCGCTCAGCTTCTTAACAATCAGCCCTACCAGAACGCACGAGACGAAAAGCGCGACGAGAGAAAGCAAACGACCCGTTAATAGGTAATCCCCGATAAAACGCGACACATATCCAACGATGTAAAATGAAAGAAATGGATAATTGACCGTGGTCCAGCCATACTTCGGATAGTACAAGGGCAGATGCTGCATGGCGGCCTGCGTATTGTAAACGTTCCACCCTTCGTTGTAGTTGATTTCAAAACGATAAGAAGCTCGGACCATCGGAGAGTAGAGGGTTACGAGAGAAAAAGCAAAAAGAATTGCCAATGTAATCCACACCAATGCTTCGGCGATCGAGAAATTTCCCTTCAAGGACTGGACCTCCGTCTTGGACAGGACCTCTGTCCTGTCAGGCGGGCGATCCGTTTTGGTGATTGCGCCTGAACTTCTGTGCTTGCGGCTACGTCCCATGTGCTTTAACCCCGACTCAAGTTGGAGCCGTCTGTCATCCTGATCCCGCCGTGCCTTCGGGCGCGCGATCCCGCTGGAGCGGGACTGATGTTGTTTCTAGCGCTTAGCACCAGCCACAAACTGCTGGGTTGCTTCTCCCGCAGGGCGGGATCAGCATGACACCACTTGCAGAGAGCGTGTGACTCCCCAAAGCTTCGTGCATTGAACCGAGATTTTCGTTTCGATTCCACACCCCTGGCGATTATACACTCGACCACCTTGACTTGCGATCACAGCGCTTTCCCCTGCGATTCAGAAGCTGACGCACATTTGGCCAACTTCATCGCGCGGCCCGAACAAAAACAGATCCTTCTCCCGCAAGGCGGGATCAGGATGACATGTCCCGCCGCGGCGGGAGCGGAGCGCAGCGTAGCGAAGAATCTGCTTTTGGTTGCGGCTATGCCGCGATATGAAATAATCGAATATGTTCGTATGTCGCTAACGATTACTGAATAAATTAGGCCGCGCAAAACCGGCCCCCTGGGAATTATCTCACAGCTTCTCAGACACCGGGGAGGGGGGAGGAATTGATCCAAAGCACCTGATTGTCCCCGCTCGAGGTCGCTTCTGAATGGATTTTGGCAGTTAGTGTGCTAACCTTTGCCAACCATGCGTGGCGAGGGAGAAACTTTTCCGCCACTTTTTGCTAGCTTCGCCCGTGAGGTGGAATAGCGCAACAGAGCCAGCGTCCACTTCATCTGCTGGGCGGGATCGGTCTCCCCGCCTTCTTGCTCGGGGCGACCGGCCTCTTTCCGCTTGTGGTATGCTTGCTGCCGGGGAGCTTTGGAGTTAATAGTTTTAGGCCCAATGGCAGCCGGCCTCTGCTGATCTACTCTCCTGCCTGCCGCATCATTGGGTCTCGAATGCTCGCCATCGGAATTCTCAGTGAACGGGTCACTGCTCAGATTATCGGGAATGAACACAAGGACAGCATTGCAGAACTTACTCAACTCACTCACCAGGACGTCGGCCCGTAAGTCCTTTGCGTTCACCGGGTCGATCGCGCCGTTCTCGCGCCGGCGCCCTGAGCTCACGGATTGCCGATCTTGGCGCAGGAGAACGTGAGATGAACGATTCGACACAACTCAATGCGCCAGACGACAGACGAAGAGGGCGAAAAAAGCAAAGAAGGAAGCCATCGAACGTTCCGACACGACTCAACGCACAAGACGACACTCTTGCTGAAAGGAGGCGACTGGACTTCATATTGATTGCCGTGACCGCAGGGGCCGTGCTCGGCTTGATTCTCTTGGCCCCACCCATTTACAGCTCAAACGACCAGTCGCGATGGGCGACGGTCTACAGCCTCGCGGAACGAGGCACCTACAACATCGATAAAACACCCTGGCCTACTTCGATCGACCGGGTCCGGCTCAACGGCCACTACTATTCCGATAAGCCTCCCCTGTTGCCGACTTTGCTCGCTGGTGAGTACCTGCTCCTGAAGAAACTGAGCTTCGGCCGGCTGAGTTTTCGCAATACCCCCCAAAGTGTCGTCCGCATTATCCTCGCCACCATAAATCTGCTGCCGCTGGTCATCTTTCTGGGTCTCTTCTCGCGCCTCCTCGACCGGCTTGCCCCTGATCCCTGGATTCGGGCTTACACCATGGTGGCAGCAGGGCTCGGAACCTTTTTGACGGGATTCAGCATCACGTTGAACAACCACACCATCACGGCCTTCAGCTTGTTCTTCGCTCTCTATCCAGCTTTCCTGATCTGGTGCGAGGGGCAGCGCACGGGGTGGCTCTTTGCCGTGGCAGGGTTCTTCGCAGGATTTGCGGCGGTGAACGAATACCCGGCCGCTGCCTTCCTGGTGGCGCTAGGCGCCGGCCTGGCCTGGAAGGCGCGGCGGCAGACTTTAATCTGGTTTCTCCCCTTTGCGTTGCTCCCTATAGCAGGCCATTTCTGGACGAGCTACTTGGTTACCGGAGACCTTGTACCCGCTTACACGCACATGGAAGCCTTTGTATTTCCCGACTCCTATTGGTCGATTGCTCCGATATCAGGTCGCTTGGTGGGTAGGCAGGGAATTGACAACATCTATGAGCCCTGGCCCGTGTACATGTTCCACATGCTCGCCGGGCACGACGGGATTCTCTTACTCTCCCCGATTTTCATCTTCACCCTGATGGGGGTCTGGAGTTCCCTCCGGTCCCGAGGGAGCCCGCTACGCGCCTTAGCGGCGCTTGCTGCTTTCCTCACCTTGTTGTTGCTCGTCTTCTATACTTTCTTCGGCCCTAATCGGGTCTACGGCGGGATGTGCTGCGGCATGCGCTATCTTTTCTGCTTGATCCCTTTATGGCTGATGCTACTTCCGGAGGGGTTGCGGGGCAAAACCACTCACCGCTGGTTCCGCGGCGTGGCCCTGGCCTTTTTGCTCATATCCGCCGTGAGAACTCTGAAATATGAAAGCGCTACTATTTTGGCTGAGGATCATCCCCTCGTTGGAAAGCCAATGCCTACTGTTCTGGGTAGGGCGATTATTTTTAATGAGCTAAATCCCCCAATCTGGCCGGGCTGGTCAAGGGCCGAAAAATGGGGAACATGGTCCGATGGTGATTCGGCTTTACTGCTTCTAGCCCTTTCTAGCACACCCAAAAACGATCTTGAATTATTGATTGATGGTCATGCTTTCTTAGCGGATAAACATCCGTCTCAAGAAGTCGATGTCCTCGTTAACGGACACCCTGTTGACACTTTGAAGTACGACCTGCAAACTAATAGCGGGGTGCGAGTGGTTAAGATACCCAAGGCTCTAGCGTTGGAGAAAAATGGGCAACTATTGATCAAGTTCAATTTTAAAAACCCAATATCACCAGCAGAGTTAGGTTTGTCAGCCGATGCCCGACGCCTCGGGTTGGGCATCGTGTCTCTGGAGTTAAGGGCAGAAAATTAGTTCCAATACGCTTCGGGATTCTCAGCAAACGGGTCACTGCTCAGATTATCGGGAATGAACACAAGGACAGCATTGCAGAACTTACTCAACCCACTCACCAGGACGTCGGCCCGTAAGCCCTTTGCGTTCACCGGGTCGATCGCGCCGTTCTCGCGCCGACGCCCTGAGCTCCCGGATTGCCGATCTTGGCGCAGGAGAACGTGAGATGAACGATTCCACACAACTCAATGCGCCAGACGACAGGCGCAGAGGGCGAAAAAAGCAAAGAAGGAAGCCATCGAACGTTCCGACACGACTCAACGCACAAGACGACACTCTTGCTAAAAGGAGGCGACTGGACTTCATATTGATTGCCGTGACCGCAGGGGCCGTGCTCGGCTTGATTCTCTTGGCCCCACCCATTTACAGCTCAAACGACCAGTCGCGATGGGCGACGGTCTACAGCCTCGCGGAACGAGGCACCTACAACATCGATAAAACACCCTGGCCTACTTCGATCGACCGGGTCCGGCTCAACGGCCACTACTATTCCGATAAGCCTCCCCTGTTGCCGACTTTGCTCGCTGGTGAGTACCTGCTCCTGAAGAAACTGAGCTTCGGCCGGCTGAGTTTTCGCAATACCCCCCAAAGTGTCGTCCGCATTATCCTCGCCACCATAAATCTGCTGCCGCTGGTCATCTTTCTGGGTCTCTTCTCGCGCCTCCTCGACCGGCTTGCCCCTGATCCCTGGATTCGGGCTTACACCATGGTGGCAGCAGGGCTCGGAACCTTTTTGACGGGATTCAGCATCACGTTGAACAACCACACCATCACGGCCTTCAGCTTGTTCTTCGCTCTCTATCCAGCTTTCCTGATCTGGTGCGAGGGGCAGCGCACGGGGTGGCTCTTTGCCGTGGCAGGGTTCTTCGCAGGATTTGCGGCGGTGAACGAATACCCGGCCGCTGCCTTCCTGGTGGCGCTGGGCGCCGGCCTGGCCTGGAAGGCGCGGCGGCAGACTTTAATCTGGTTTCTTCCCTTTGCGTTGCTCCCTATAGCAGGCCATTTCTGGACGAACTACCTGGTTACTGGAAACCTTGTACCCGCTCCCATACTCATGGACGCCTATGTATTTCCCGGCTCCTATTGGTCGCTTGCTCCGATATCAGGTCGCTTGGTGGGCAGGCTGGGAATTGACAACATCTATGAGCCCTGGCCCGTGTACCTGTTCAACATGGTCGTCGGACACCATGGGATTCTCTCACTGTCCCCGATTTTCATCTTCACCCTGATGGGGGTCCGGAGTTCCCTCCGGTCCCGAGGGAGCCCGCTGCGCGCCTTCGCGGCGCTTGCTGCCTTCCTCACCTTGGTGTTGCTCGCCTTCTATACTTTCTTCGGCCCTAACCGGGTCTACGGCGGGATGTGCTGCGGCATGCGCTATTTGTTCTGCTTGATCCCTTTATGGCTGATGCTGCTTCCGGAGGGGTTGCGGGGCAAAACCACTCACCGCTGGTTCCGCGGCGTGGCCCTGGCCTTTTTGCTCATATCCGCAATTTCGGTCTTCTACTGCGCCCGTAATCCCTGGTCACGGCCCTGGATCCATGAATACCTGTATTCCATGAAATGGATCGATTACTGATGATAATGGCCACGGCGCCTTTTGAACCCCAATTCGGAAGTTGGTGCCAACTGTGCCGTTTCATTTCGTTGAATTGAAGTTGCTTAGAGACAGTCGCAGTCGGAATAGTAATATGCTCGTCAATTTCGCATCACGGCGCATAGGGATCTGCAAAAGTTACTTGTTCTGGGGCAGTCAGGTTTGACACCAGGACGGGCCGGGGCCATAGAGGAGCACTACGTCCTAACGCGAATGTCGGGTTTGTCGCGAAATCTGCCTCCGGACAGAGGAGTCGACCCCGTTGCAGAGGCTCTCAAACCCATCCGCAACCGGGCCGGCCCCCGATTATCAACAAACGAGGACTGCATATGTCGAAAGACGAGAAGAGCGCAAGCAAAAAACCAGGGAAGGAGGACGCAGTGGAGGGGCTGCCGCCTTTGAACTTGAATGCGCCGGGGATTGACGTAGGCAATGCGGAGCATCCGGTGGCGGTACCGCCGGGGCGGGACCCGCAGCCGGTGCGCACCTTTGGCAGATTCACAGCCGACGTGCGCCGCGTGGGGCAGTGGCTCATCACCTGCGGGGTGGATACGGTGGTGATGCACCGGTCCATGCTTATCTGTGCGGGCATCGGGCTCTTCGTGGCTCTTTGGTTTTTCCCCCTCAGCTACTTCACGGGCCAGCATACCTACTGGACGCTCCCTTCCGGGGACACAGCGACGAATGTCGTGGGAATGCATTACTTTCTTCAGGAGCCATGGCATTTCCCACTTCTCACCGTTCACGGCCTCCTTTACCCGAAAGGCGCCAATATTGCCTTCACGGACAGTCTTCCCCTGATGGCGCTCCTGACAAAGGCGATGGAACCGCTCTGGCCGTCCAGCGCAAACTATCTGGGCCTCTGGATGCTCATCGCCTATGTTGCGCAGGGCGCCATGGCAAGTTTTGCGCTGAGTGGAGTTGGACGTTATTCGACATCGCTGCACGTATGCGTGGCGTTTCTTGCCCTTCTGGTGCCGGCCTTTCTCGTCCGGCTGGGCCATACGGCGCTATGCTCGCATTTCCTTATCCTGATCGCCATCGGGCTCGCCATACGTATCATCAAAGATCCGACACGCCAGCGCATCGCCTACTGGTTTACGCCGGTGATCATGGCGAGCTTTCTGATCCATGTCTACATTGCCGCTATGGTTGCCAGCCTCTTTGCCGCGAGCCAAATACAAAACTTCTGGAGCCACACACAAACCCGGCGCCTCATTGGAAAACAGAGTCTCCTCTGCGTCATTGGCATGACCGCAGTGTATTACCTCTTCGGATTCTATGCCGGCGGATCTGTCGCGGGAGGATTCGGATTGTATTCCATGAATCTCTATTCGCCCTTCGTGCCCCAGATGTCTAGCCTGTTCAACCTTCACGACATCATCAATCCCACTGGTGGCCAATATGAAGGGTTCAACTATGTCGGCGCCGGTCTTCTCGCACTGATTGCACTGGCCCTATTCTGGGCGCCCCACAATCTAATGGCCGAGCTTCGTAGGTATTGGTCGCTTCCGGTTCTGTGCGTAGGCCTAACGCTTTTTGCCCTTAGCACCAAGGTCTATGCCGGAAGCCACCTCCTCCTTGATTATAGCCACGTACACATCGCATTATTTGATGTGTTCCGTTGCTCGGGGAGATTTTTCTGGCCGGTCACCTATATCGCGCTAATCCTTTCAGCCGCCGCTCTGTGGCCACAACTGCAAAACAGAAAGTGCGAGTTCCTCCTGATCTTTCTCGTCGTTCTGCAAATCTCAGATTCCCAGTTTCAACGTGACTATCAACACGCCTGGGTAACAAACAAAAGAGATTCCCTAACTGCCCTGCAGCATACGGCGCGGCCAATCATCGAAGCGCACCAGCGCGTAACCATTCTTCCAACCTACACGTGTGCAGGTGATGCCGATGGAATGTCGCAAGTGTCCGACCTTGTGTTCCTTGCATCTGACAAGGCAATTCCGGTCAACACGGCTTATTTGGGCCGCTATAAGGATATTGTTCATTGCGGCCGCGAAATTTCCGATGCCGCTGCGCGCGCGCCAGAACCGAATGAATTGCTCGTATTCCTTAAGAGCAAGCTCGACTACTACCTGATCCTCGATATTTACAACCATCCGGAAAATTGCAAACAAGATTCGATATACGTCTACTGCTCGGAAAAGTTGCCGACGCTGACGTCACTCACGCAGGGATTGCAGCCCTTCGAAGCCGCACCGCCTGGGGCCTTTGAACGAACGCCAATGCCTGTTGTTCTGGGTAGGAGGATTAATTTTAATGAGCTAAATCACCCAATCTGGGACGGCTGGGGCTGGTCAGGGGCCGAAAAATGGGGAACATGGTCCGATGGTGATTCGGCTTTGGTGCATCTAGCCCTTTCTAGCACACCCAAGAACGATCTTGAATTATTGATTCATGGTCATGCTTTCTTAACGCATAAACATCCGTCTGAAGAAGTCGATATCCTTGTTAACGGACACTATCTTGACACTTTGAAGTACGACCTGCGATCTAATGGCGGGGTGCGAGTGGTTAAGATACTCAAGGCTCTGGCGTTGGAGAAAAATGGGCAACTATTGATCAAATTCAATTTTAAAAACCCAATATCACCAGCAGAGGTAGGTTTGTCAGCCGATGCCCGACGCCTCGGGTTGGGCATCGTGTCTCTGGAGTTAAGGGCAGAAATGCCTATTGTTCTGGGTAGGGCGATTAGTTTTAATGAGCTAAATCCGTCAATCTGGCCGGGCTGGTCAGGGGCCGAAAAATGGGGAACATGGTCCGATGGTGATTCGGCTTTACTGCTTCTAGCCCTTTCTAGCACACCCAAAAACGATCTTGAATTATTGATTGATGGTCATGCTTTCTTAACGGATAAACATCCGTCTCAAGAAGTCGATGTCCTCGTTAACGGACACCATGTTGACACTTTGAAGTACGACCTGCAAACTAATAGCGGGGTGCGAGTGGTTAAGATGCCCAAAGCTCTGGCGTTGGAGAAAAATGGGCAACTATTGATCAGGTTCAATTTCAAAAACCCAATATCACCAGCAGAGTTAGGTTTGGGAACCGATGCCCGACGCCTCGGGTTGGGCATCGTGTCTCTGGAGTTAAGGGCAGAGAATTAGTTCCAATACGCTGCGGTATGATGTACCCCGAAAACTGGACCAGTGGTTAAGCTAGAATCGCCGGGTCGTTGAAGGAGGAAGGAAGGTGATGAGATAAAAGAACGTGAGCTCGAGGTCCGTAAGCCCAGAAATCCAGTCGACCCACTCGGTGTGGACCGGATGCAGGGTGAACAGAGCGCCGGCGACGAAGGCCCACACGTGGTCCCCGCTCAGACGCTCGGCAACCACCAAGACGAGGCAGACGATTTCGAGTTTCTTTAGAAATGTCCCCCCACGGGGCGTGCCATCCCCCCCAAATTCGTGTGGGGCCATGCGATTTCGGATACCCATCCGAAATCGTCGCCCGGTCCCGAGCTTCTGAATAGACTTTGGCAGTTAATGTGCTAAACTCTCCCAACCATGATCTCTATCGTGCTTCCCACTTTCAATGAAGCCCGGAGCATTCAGGAAGTCCTGCGCCGGGGCTCCGAAGCCTTGCGCAAGGCTGGGGAAAGCCACGAATTCATTGTGGTGGACGACTCCAGTCCGGACCGCACCGCAGACTTGGCTGAAGCCTTGGCAAGCGAGATTCCCGTGCGAGTTATACGGCGGCCGGGACGACAGGGCCTCGCGACCGCCGTGGTGGCCGGTTGGAGCATCGCCAGGGGAGAAGTTCTGGGCGTAATGGATGCTGACCTCCAGCATCCGCCCGAAGTCCTGCCCCGCCTCGTGAGCGCGCTCCACAGCTACAACGCGGATGTGGCGATTGCCACCCGCGCGGGTCCGGGCGGGGGCTCAACGGAAGATTGGTCACGGATGCGGCGGCTAATCTCATGGACCGGGAAGCACTTGGCGGCGTGCGTGCTTCCCACGACAATTGCCGACGTTAGCGACTGCGGGTCAGGAATGTTTCTGGTTCGCGCCCGAGCGCTCCAGGGAGTCCGGCTTCAACCCACGGGTTATAGGATCCTGCTCGAGGTCCTGGGCAGGACTCATTACCTCGAGCTCGTTGAAGTCCCCTACATGTTCCAGGCCCGGAGCTTGGGAAGCTCCAAGCTTGGCATGCGGGAGTGCGTGCAATATTTGGTTCAATTAGGGCGGCTGGCTCGCGCCACCGGTCAACTGCGAAGCTGGATCCGTTATGCGGCGGTGGGTTTCACCGGCGCGGTGGTGAACGTCGGTGCCTTGGTGTTTCTGGCCGAGCGGCGCGCCTGGCCGGTCAGGTGGGCATTGGCGGTCGCCATCCTGCTCGCCCTGGTGAACAACTTCTTCTGGAACTGGCTTTTCACTTTTCGTACCTCGCAAGGCCCCAGCGCGGAACCTCGAGCCGGAGTCCTCCGCCGGCTGCTCCATTACGGGAAGGCCTGCACCGCTGGAATGGCGCTTAATGCCTCGCTGACGCTCTTGCTGAATTGGTGGGGAGTGGCGCTTCCCTTGGCCGCCGCCGCCGGGGTGACGCTGGGGGGCGCCTGGAACATCTTCTTCAACGTGCCGGCCATCTGGCGGAGTTGGGATTCGCCCACCCTCCGCCGCGACCGTCCGGTGTGGGACGAAGCCGGCAATCGCAGGCTGGTTTCGACCGGACACACTTCCTCGTCGGGCTGAGAGGGTGTGCGGGGCGGCATCCCGTGATGGGTCGGCAGGACACGATTCAAGATTGCTGTGACGAGGCAGGATCATCCAATGTCCATCGCATGCTCGATAGGGATTATGGCCTACAACGAGGAAGCCAATATCGGCCGGATGCTCGACGCCCTGGTTTCGCAACGGACCGCAAGCGTAACCCCTACGGAGATTGTAGTCGTAGCCAGTGGCTGTACTGACGGCACCGAACCTATCGTGCACGATTGGGCAAAGCGGGACCAGCGAATTCGCCTGATGGTGCAGCCGCGGCGCGAGGGTAAGGCCTCAGCAACCAATAGCTTTCTGACGCAAGCGCGGGAGAAGATAGTAGTGCTATGCAGCGCTGATCTGCTGCCCGCAGCGGACGCCATTGAAGAACTGGTCGCCCCTTTCGCCGACCCGGCGGTGGGAATGACCACTGGCCGACCGGTGCCCGTCAACGATCCTGGCACCTTTATGGGGTTTGCCGCACATCTGCTATGGGACCTGCATCACCAGATCAACCTGCGCACCTTCAAGGCCGGGGAGTTGATCGCATTCCGCAAGATCTTCGCGCAAATCCCTTTCTACACGTCGGTGGACGAGGCCAGCATCGAGCCGGTCATTCGCGGTCAGGGATATGAGGTACGCTACGTACCGATGGCCGTCGTCTACAACAAGGGCCCACTCACGGTCGCCGATTTTCTGCGCCAGCGCCGGCGCATCTTTGCCGGACATCTGGCGGTGCGCAAGACGCTTGGCTACACCGTAAGCACCATGAGCGGCTGGAGGATACTGCGGGTCCTAATGCATCACCTTGATTGGCGACCGCGGCCTTTTCTCTGGACGTGGAGCGTGGCGGCACTGGAAGTCTACGGGCGGTTGCTCGGCAGACGCGACTACAAGAAACGACCTCGCCGCCCCGTCTGGGAAATCGCCAAGACAACGAAAGATCTCAAAGCAAGGACATAGTGACGACATGAATTCAATGGCTGGCGTTTTGCTGCGCATTCCGCTGTTCAAGCTCTACCGCCAGTTTGGTTGGCCTCGCATGCTGCCGCTCAACCTGACCCTCTCCCCTTCCCCCAAGTGCAATTCGCGTTGCCTCACCTGCAATATCTGGATGAAACGCGAGGACGAGCTGACCCTGGACGAATGGGATAAGGTATTGGCTTCCCTGGGCCAAACCCCGTATTGGATCATCATCAGTGGCGGGGAGCCGTTGATGTACCCGCACGTGGTGGAGCTCGCCCGGTTGGCCTATGAACATTGCCGGCCGGGTGTCATCAACATCCCGACCAACGGAATTCTACCCACCATCCCTGAGAGAGTGGAGCTTATTGCCCGGTCGTGTCCAAAAAGCCAGGTGATTATCAACCTATCGCTGGACGGAGTGGGGGAGAGACATGACTTCATTCGTGGCGTCCCGGGCAACTTCAAGAAATTCGAGCAGTGCCTGGAGCAACTGCTGTCCTTGCGCCATCAACTGAACAACCTGACGATAGGAATCCACTCGGTGGTGTCGGTCTTTAACGTGGGTCACCTGGACGAAATCATCGCCTACGCCGAGCAAGCGGGGGCCGACCAGTTCATCACCGAGATTGCAGAACCTCGGGTGGAGCTGGACACCATCGGATTGCCCATAACGCCCAGCCCCGAAGATTACGCAAAAGCAATAGATCGTGTAATCGCCTACGTGGAGAGCAAGCGTTTCACGGGCGTGGCAAGAATCACGGAGGCTCTCCGGGTTGAGTACTACAAGTTGGTCAAGCGAATTTTGGACGCGCAAGACCAAGTGATCGCTTGCTACGCCGGCTGGGTCAGTGCTCACATCTATGCCGACGGCACGGTCTGGCCCTGTTGTGTGCGCGCCGATGACCTGGGCAATCTGCGCGATCACAACTATGATTTCAAGGAAATCTGGTTTGGCGAAAAGATCCAAGAAGTGCGCCGGAGTATCGCGGCGAAAGAATGTCATTGCCCGCTGGCCAGCGCCTCCTACACCAACATGTTGCACGACGTTGCGACGCTGGTGCGCGTGGGTGCGAAGCTGTTGCGGCCAGGGAGCAGGCGCCCGCAGGCCGCCGTCGGTGATTCGCGCCGACCAACGCCCAGGTCGGCGACGGCTCGCCAGAGCGCCGGGGAGTAAGGCGTCGTCACGTAATAACCGTTCCATTCTCGAGTCGCCACCCCCTCACCCCCAACCCTGTCCCCCAAGGGGGAGAGGGGGAAGATAATTCGGGTTTTATTGCCCTTGCCCCCTTGGGGGAGAGGGTGGCGCGCAGCGCCGGGTGAGGGGGACGCTCAGCGACCAATGCCATGCGTACTTCGTGACGACCCCTAAGATTACGGAGGGAAATCCATGGCCTTCGATTGGTTGAACAGATTCCAGCACCACCTGGAGAAGGAACCGGACTACGCCGTGAAATCCTTGGCGGCCTACCGCCTGGGCATGAAGGCCAAGGGTTCCATCGTGGGCGTGGTGGTTCAGCCGGCGCCAAATTGTTGCGCTGCGGCACGGAAGCTGCCCGCTGGCAAGGTTTACCATCCTGACCAAGCCCCACTTCTACCCTTGCCAGACTGTCCCCAGGGCCGCCGCTGCGGATGCCTCTACCGTCCTGTGATGACTTATCAGCAAGCTGACGCTTGAAGCCGATCAATTCCTCCAGTGCTTATGAAGGAACAGCCTTTGGGCAGGTGAGCGCATGAATGAACACCTTGCGTCCGGACCAGCAAGGCCAGCGGTGACGGTGGTCATTCCCACCTTCAACCGTGCCTCGATAGTTGTCCGGGCAATTCGGAGCGTCCTGGGCCAGACCTGTCAGGATTGGGAACTCATCGTGGTCGATGACGGCTCTACCGATGGGACAGAGCCAGCGGTGAGGGGGCTTTCAGATAACCGGATCAAGTACATCCGCCACGACCAAAAGCGTGGCGGGGGTGCGGCACGAAACACGGGCATTCGCTATGCTCGAGGGGAATATGTCGCATTTCTGGATTCGGATGATGAATGGCTGCCGGAAAAGCTCCAAAAAGAGCTGGAAGTCTTTCGGAACTCTGACCCAGCGGTGGGGCTTGTTTACACGGGCAAGATGATGCTGGACGAGACAGGCAGAGTTCTGGAGATACGTAGGGCCACGAAGTCCGGATGGGTCTACGATGCGCTGCTGGATTCGAACTTTATCGGCTCTTGCTCACGGGTAACGGTAGAGAAGCAAGCTCTGGAGAGAGTCGCAGGGTTCGATGAGGCGCTTGTAGCCCACCAGGACTGGGACCTTTGGCTGAGAGTGGCGAAAGCCTCTAAAATAGCTTGTGTTCCTTGCTGTTTGGTCAGGCGACACATGGGATCCGATCAGATCACAGGGAGCTTGCGCAGGATCTGCGAGGGCAGGGAGCGAATCTTACAGAAGTACCGCAGTGAGATGAAGCCTCGCACACTGGGAAGACAACTTGCTGTGGTCGCCCTCTTGCTTTTTAACTACGATCCTCGCCGGGCGCGCGCACTGGCTTCGGAGGGACTCCGGCTTCGGCCGCTCCAGCCCTTGCTTGTGGCTGGTGTGGCGGCTTCTATTCTTGGGATGGACTTCTATCGCTGGCTGTTTAAGAAGCTGGCCAAGTGGCGACAAGGACCCTACCTGGGCCAGGCGAGGATATAGAATCGACCACGGCGGTCGGGGCGGAGCTTCTCGAGTTATGAGTGTTCGCTCACCATAAGGAAGGATGGCCCGAAGCGATGACACAACTCACCCCCGGATGATGCCGGCTGGTACCTATTCACACGGACAGCGGCCTGGAACATAGTGCAGAATGCAGCGGCGGCGTTGGGCTGGGGGATAACCTCGTACCGCGTGCCGACGAGAGTTGGAGCGATGCGTGCCGTCTGCGAACTCAAGCGGCGAGGCAACGCGAAAATGACGCGGCTGGAAGCGATTCAGTTATTCTTACTCGTGCGCGCCACGGCAAGGCTTGGCGGCTGCATGGCCGAATTGGGCGTCTATCAGGGAGCTAGGCATTTGTCTACCGGCCGGTGACGACGGATCAGCAGGCAGAGCGAGGTAAACGGGATGCGCGTGTTTATCACCGGCGCCACTGGGTTTCTCGGGGGAGCGCTGGCGCGTGCATTGGCGCAGGAGGGTGCCGAAGTTCATGCCCTCGCGCGGCCAACCTCCGACCGTAGCGCACTGCACGGCGTCGCGATTACTTGGCACGAGGGTGACGTGACTGTGCCAACCAACCTGAGTGGCGTCATGGCTGGGGCCACATGGATCATTCATGCAGCCGGCCGGTTGGGGCAGGCCGGCGTGCCGGACGAGGAGTACCACAGGGTGCACGTGGATGGTACCCGCAACGTGATGGCAGCGGCCCTGGCCACGGGGAGTCAACCGCGCGTGCTGCATGTGAGCAGCCCCGGGGTTCTGGGGCCAATTGCGGGAGGCCCAGCGCGGGAAGACGCACCGTATGCCCCTAGCAGCCCGTATGGGCGGAGCAAGGCCGCCGCCGAACAGGTAGCTCTGGAATTTGCCTCGCGAGGATTACCCGTGGTCATCTGCCGGCCCGGATTTGTTTATGGACCGGGTGACCGGCATCTTCTCGGACTTTTTCAGGCGGTCCGCCGGGGTCGGTTCTTCTTCATCGACGGTGGCCGGCACTTTTGCCATCCAACCTTCCTTGCCGACGCGGTCGCCGGGATGCGTTTGTGTCTACGCTGTGGGCGTTCCGGCGCAATCTACCAAATCACCGGCCCGCGTCCGGTGACTTATCGGGAGCTGGGCGACACCGTTGCCGCCGCTCTAGGCGTGCGACCACCGTGGATGAGCGTGCCCCGCTGGTCAGCCATGCTGGGTGCGATGGGGCTCGAGGTGCTGGGACGCGTGAGCGGCTGGAAACCCCCGCTAAGTCGGACGGGAGTAGCTTTTTTTAGCAAAGATGGTCTGTATTCCTGGCAAAGAGCCCATGAGGAACTGGGCTACACGCCCGAAATTGATCTAACCACGGGCGTGGCCCGTGCCATCGCTTGGTATCGCCAACAAGGGTGGTTGTAGCTCCCCCGCAGTAATCTCCTCACGAATACCTGATCACTACCAGTGCATTTCAACCGCGGACCCAGTCTCGACTTGATTACGTACACGACTCCTGGACCTGGGTGGGAGTTTGCGGGTATTCTGACTCCTGGTTGGGATAGGAACAGCGCTTAGGGAGGCGAGCAAATGAATGAACACCTTGCGTCCGGACCTGCAAGGCCGGCGGTGACAGTGATCATTCCCACTTTCAACCGCGCCTCGATAGTTGGCCGGGCAATTCGGAGCGTCCTGGGTCAGACCTACCAGGATTGGGAACTCATCGTGGTAGATGACTGCTCGACAGATGGGACTGAGCAAGCGGTCAGGAGCTTTTCAGATAACCGGATCAAGTATATCCGCCACGACCGAAACTGCCGCGCCAGCGCGGCACGAAACACGGGCATTCGCTGCGCTCAAGGAGAATATGTCGCATTCCTGGATGATGATGATGAATGGCTGCCGGAAAAGCTCCAAAAAGAGCTGGAGGTCTTTCGGAACTCTGACCCTGAGGTCGGGCTTGTTTACACGGGCTGGATAATCTTGGACGAGCGTGGCAAAGTCCTGAAGGTGCGTATGGAAACGAAATCCGGATGGGTCTATGATGCGCTGCTGGATTGTAATTTCATCGGGTCGCCCTCACGGGTGACTGTGAAGAAGCAAGTTCTGGACAGGGTGGCAGGCTTCGATGAAACGTTTTTAAACGCCGAGGACTATGAGTTCTGTCTGAGAGTGGCGAGAGTCTCCAAAGTAGCTTGTGTTCCCTGCTGTTTGGTGAAGCGACACTTATCCGACTGGAAGACCGCGAGACTGCGGAACATCTGCGAGGGCTGGGAGCGAATCTTAGCGAAGTATCGCAGTGACATGAAGCCTCGCACCCTGGCAATACACCTTTATCGAGTCACCACCTTGCTTTTCAACTACGATCCTCGCCGGGCACGCGCCTTGGCTTGGGAAGGACTCCGGCTTCGGCCGCTCCAGCCCAGGCTGGTGGTAGCTTTGGCGGTTTCGACTCTTGGGATGGGCTGCTATCGCTGGGTGTTTAGGAAGATGGCCAAGGTGCTCGACAAACTCTATTTAGGCCGAGCGGAAATATAGAATCGACCACGGCGGCTGGAAGCGAAGTGGACGAGCCAAGCTGACTCAATCGTTGCTGCCTCGAGACGGGGTGCAGATCGCCTGGCGGCTCGGTGAGATTGAGGCGTCTTTGATAAGTATAGAGTCTGCTGGAGTACCGAGTTTCTTCGGAAAGCAAAAGAACGGCAGCCATGATCAGGAAAGTTGCAGAAAAAGCTTACAAAGCACTTCTTGACACCCTCCCAGACTACGCGGCCATCAACCTGATGTATTTTCGCCGCTTTCGAAGACTGCCCAATCTAAGGGATCCAAGGACATTTAATGAAAAAATTGCTTGGCGAAAACTGTGCCGGCATAACCCACAATTCCCTATCTTTGCCGATAAAATTGCGGTTAAGGCAGAAATCGCAAAACTTATAGGAGAGCAACACATCACAGAAACCTTATGGGTAGGGAGCAATCCACACGATTTTGGAATTATGTGGCTTGCGCAGTTACGATTACCGAGGGTCGGACACGCCGGCCCACCATTGATTTCACCAAAGGGTCGGTCGCATAATACGCAACTGGACCCAGGTTGGCGACATTGCAAGCAGCATACGGCTCAGCGAGGAAAGAGTTGATGGTAGCGCGGTGATCAACCGGCTGGCTCTTCCGCGCTCGCAAAGCAGGACGATGAACCCCACTGAAACGGCAACCGAGGCTTCTCGTGCGCACACCCTCAAAATCGGGAGCAAAGTACTGGCCCGCAACGCCGTGCTGAACGTTGCCGGGCAGGTGGTTCCGCTCCTCGTCGGCGTTGCCACCATGCCCTACGTGATCCGGCACTTGGGTCCGGACCGTTTCGGCCTCCTCTCGCTCGCCTGGATCGTGGTGGCCTATCTCGGCCTTTTCGATTTGGGCATCGGTCCCGCCACCACCAAATTCGTCGCCGAGCTTCTGGGCAAGGACGACATTGAGAAGCTTCCCGCCCTGGTTTGGACCGCGCTGGTTACTCAATCGGGCTTTGGTCTGCTGGCCGGCATTCTGCTCGCCGCAGCCTCGCCGACCTTCGTTGATCGCCTTCTGAAGATCCCTCCCGGACTCCGCCCCGACGCCCACTGGATGTTCCTGATTCTGGCTGTTTCCGTCCCGATCAACTTCGCCGGCGGCTCGCTTCGTGGTGTGCTGGCGGCGTCTCAGAGGTTCGACCTGCTCAACGCCATCGGAATTCCGAGCAGCGCGCTTGGGTACCTCATACCCGCCGGGGCTTTGGCGCTGGGGTTCGACCTCCGCGGAATTGTGCTCTTTCTGGTCCTAAGTCGGGTAGCGGGATTGGGAGCTTCTTCTTTTTTCTGTCTTCGACTCTATCCAGCCCTGGGGCGCCGATGCGCGTTCGACCGCTCGCTCGTTCGCTGCTTGCTCGGCTTCGGCGGTTGGGTCACCGTCTCCGACGCGATCAGCCCGATCCTGGTGTCCTTCGATCGATTTCTGATCGGCGCCCTGCGATCCATCGCGGCAGTCGGCTTTTATACGCCTTGTTACATGATCTCGACCAGGTTGGGCATTCTTCCCCAAAGCCTCGCGGCCACTCTCTATCCTGCCTTCAGCACTTCGGCTGGGCGCGGAGACAGTGAGTGGATCAAGAGCGCCCTCGTCCGTTCCCTCAAGTACCTCCTCCTGCTGGTGGGCCCGGCGGCGCTGGTCCTGGTCTTTTTCGCGCGCCCGTTCCTGACCCTCTGGCTGGGAGCCAAATTCGCAGATGAAGGTGCACTCGTCCTTCAAATCCTTGCCGTGGGAGTGCTGATTAACTCCCTTGCTTTTGTCCCTTACCATCTACTGCGAGGGCTAGGCCGCCCTGACCTGACGGCCAAGTTTCACCTTCTGGAAGTCCCACTCCACGTTGCCCTCGCCTGGTTCCTGGTCACCGCGTTCGGGCTCCCCGGCGCGGCGCTGGCCTGGACCTTGCGCGTCAGTCTCGATTTCCTTCTCCTCATCGTCGCGGCCTGCTGGATCAGCCGCACGTCGCCCCGCTTGCTCGTGGGCAGACAAATACGACGAAGTGTCGCCACGCTCACGGCCCTGGCAGTAAGCCTTTCGGTTCTCTGGGCCATCAGCCATGCGCTGCTCGCCAATGCTCTCCTCGCGCTTCTTCTCACCACCGGATTCTTGGTGGGCACGTGGCATTACGTTCTGGACCTAGAGGAAAAGTGGCACATTAGACTGTGGCTCAAAGCAGCGCTCTGAAGGAATCGTCCGCCGCACGCCAAGGCCTCAAGGGATTTGAGAACGAAGGCGTTCGTGTCCGGAGCGAGGTTGAGGGAGCTGAGCCGGACCCGGAAGCTGCCCGGATCGCGCGAGAGCAGCGTGGACTGAACGTGCGCGTGGGGACGCTGGAGCCGTCGAACCTCGCGCCGGAAAGCTATGATGCAATTACCATGTCCCACGTTATTGAGCATGGGCATGATCCGGTGGCGACCTTAAAGCGATGTCATGAGTCATTGAGGCCAGGTGGGAGCTTGATCGTGGTGACTCCGAATGTCTCTAGCTTGGGCCATCGGCATTTCCGGAGGTGCTACTTTCACCTTGACCCACCGCGCCGTCTTTTTCTTTTGGCGTCGCAACGCTGGGAGCCTGGCACTACGTTCTGGATATGGAGGAAAATTGGCACATCCGCCTATGGGTCAGAGTAGCGCGCCGAAAAAGCCTGTCGCGCAGGGGGCAGAAACCGGCGACAGCTTGCTGCGGAAACTCGCCAAAGGCTGGAACGCCAGCCGCTGTTGGATTCGCTACTTATTCGCAGGAGTACGAGAAGGCGTGCCGGGGCTGGTCCAATTCGTCCTCGGAAATGAATTCTTTAGGGCATCGCAAGTGGCCGGCGAGTTGACGGCTCTCGGCGAGATCCTTGCCACTCTGCGTCCGAAATGCGCCTTGGAGATTGGCACTCTGCGCGGAGGCACGCTGCTATTCCTATGCAGGCTGGCAAGCCCGCAGGCCACGATTGTTAGCGTCGACCTGCCCGGAGGGCGATTTGGTGGGGGCTACGGCAGTACTCGCGCATGGCTTTATAAGCGTCTTGCGCTCCGCAGGCAACAACTTCAACTCCTCCAGGGAGATTCGCATAGCAGCGAAATGCTGGCGCGGGTCAGAGAAATCTTGGGGGCGCAAGAGCTAGACTACCTTTTCATCGACGGCGACCACAAGTACGAGGGCGTCAAACGAGACTTCGAATTGTACGCACCGCTGGTTCGGAAAGGGGGTCTCATTGCGCTGCACGACATAGCGGAACATCCTCCCACCGCAGGCTGCGAGGTTTCACAGTTCTGGAACGAAATCAAAGGTCGATATCGCCACCTGGAGATGATTGCGAATCGGCAACAAGGCTGGGCTGGCATCGGGGTGTTGTACGTTGACTAATGAAGCCGCCGGGAACCCGCGCGAACCTAATACCATGGCTAAGTCTCCGTTGGTTGCCATTAGTATTCTGAACTGGAACGGCTGGCAAGACACCCTCGAATGCCTGAGGTCGATCCGGGCGCTCGACTATCCCCATTACCTGATGATCGTGGTTGACAACGGGTCGTGGAATGACTCCGTAGCCAGAATCAAAGAGTGGGCGGCGCGAAACCTGGGTGACCCGCACATCCTTGTCGAGTACAGCCAGGCCGTGGCCCTCGCCGGAGGGGAAGACCCCCAGGAGTCCGCTCTGGAAGGGCTCCCGCCCAGGAACAAGATGGTGTTGATTTGTAACGGTGAGAACCTTGGGTACACGGGCGGAAATAACGTCGCAATTCACTACGCCCTAAGCAGGAGACGGTCTGCTGACTATGTCTTCCTTCTCAACAGTGATGCCACGGTGGCCCCAGATTGCTTGAGCGAACTTGTACGAGCCGATCAGCAGGCTGATGCAGGAGTGGTTAGCGCCACTGTTTTTGACGAGCCCCGGCAGATCGTTTTAGCGTCGGGAATCACACTGGATCGACTCTACCTCGGGATCCTGGCGCGCCGGACACCGCTCTCGAGAGAGGGGACAGCGGATGTCTTGGATACCTTCGGCCCGCATGGCTCCGCCGTCCTGCTGCGCCGCGACACTCTTCGGGCGGTGCGCAAGTTGCGGGGGGAGTATCTGGAGAGCCGGCTGTTCATGTACGTGGACGAGTTGTCCCTCGCCCACGCGGTTCGACAAGTAGGCTACAAAACCGTCGTGGCAAGGCGCGCCGCCGCTCGCCACAAGGGCCGCCGTAGCCCCGGCGGCCAGTCTAGCCACTCGCTCTACTACAATGCGCGAAATAGGGTGCATGTTGCAAGAGTGATACTGCCGACGCGCTTGAAGCTCCTTTTTCACTTACTCCATATTCCGCTAGTCCTCGCGCAGGCTGCGAGCAACCTGCTCCGCCGACGCCCGGATTTCGCGCGAGCACTTTTGTGCGGCTTATTCGACGGTTACCGCGGTGTATATGGCAAGTGGAAGTTTCACGACCAGGAACTCGCCAAGACCATCAAATGAGACGGCCCCGGTCCATGCCGTAATTGCACGACCAAGGGCGAAGGCCGTGCCGCAGCCCATCTTTGCAGGCGCTGACGAAAGAGAGAGAACCCTTCAGCGTAATGACGCCCGGCAATATGGCGAGTGCTCGAGGAAGATCCACGGAACCCAAGCAAAGCGGCCCGTATGATCGGCAAGAACGCTTGGCCGAAGGTTGCCATCAGCATCTTAGACTGGAATGACTGGCAGGATACGCTCGAGTGCCTGGAATCCGTGCGGCGGCTCGATTACCCGAACTACCTGACGGTCGTCGTGGATGACAGTTCTTGGAACGACTCGGCGGACCGAACCAAAGCGTGGGCGGAAGAGAACCTTGGCACCGGCCACGTTCTTGCCCAGCACGCGGAGGAGACCGTCCTCAAAGGAGGAGTCTGCTGACTGCCTGCTTAGACGAGAAGAGCGTGAGGCGGCGAGCAAGGAGCGTGCCTCACTAGCATTGATCCTCCGCGCTGCCGGAATGGAGGTAGAATAGTCTGCTATGCGAAAAACCCTGCTGCCGGCCCTCTCCCTGCTCGGACTTTTCGATTCCCTGTATCTTCTCTGGGTTTATACATCGCCGTCTCGGCCCATCGTCTGTCTGGGATCGGGGTGCGACGCAGTGCGGGCAAGTTCCTACGCTCACCTGTTTGGGCTACCACTTCCGGCCTTCGGAGTTGCGAGTTACGCGCTTCTCGGCCTGTTGATCTTTACAGAAGTCTTGGTCTCGCCCCGCCTGGGGCGAGCAATCCAATGGGCCGTAACGGGGATCTCGTGTGCCGGCTTCTTGTTTTCCATTTACCTCACTTCGCTGGCAGAGTTTGTCATCCACGCCTGGTGCGTGTGGTGCGTGGTCTCGGCGCTCGTCGTAACCGGCATTTTCGTCTTGTCGCTTCTTGAACTACGCCGGCCCCTTGCCCTGACGGATCCTTTAGCGGTGATTGCAAGAGTCAGGACAAACTTTGTCCTTTGCGTGGTGGCGCTACTGATCGGCGTCCCGGCCTTCATCCTGCTCTCCCGGCACGGCGGACTCCCACCCGTTCCGCAAGCTTCAACCCAGGCACTCGCCGAGCATCTGGTCCGCCCGGACAGCCACATGACCGGAAACTTGCGAGCGCCTCTCACGGTCGTCGAATATGGAGATTTCGAGTGCCCAGGGTGCCGCCTCGCGGAAGAAGCCGCTCGCCAAATCCGCGCCCAATACGGGGACCGGATCCGTTTCGTCTTCCGGCAATTCCCTCTCAGCAAGATTCATCCCCAAGCCGAGAAAGCAGCGGAAGCTTCGGAATGCACAGCAGAACAGGGCAAATTCTGGGAGGGCCTCGAAAAGCTTTATGCCGAACAAGCTGATTTGAGCGAGGACGCCCTCAAGCGTTACGCTCGAGAACTTGGCCTGGACCAGACCCGTTTCAACCAGTGCCTCGACAGTGGTGAAACCGCTTCGCGCGTCACCCAAGACCTCGCCGACGGTCGCGCCGTAGGTGTACGAGCCACACCTACCTTCTTCATCGGCCAGAAGAGGATCGAAGGCCCCTTGGAGTTCGCTACGTTCTCACATCTAGTGGAGCAGGAGTTGGCCAGCAGCGGCGCTGCGACGGCAAGCACCACAAACCCTTCTCAAAGCGCCGCAGTCCAGCCATCGTCGCAAACTCCCAAGTCCCCTTCCCCGACGCCCGCCGGGGCAAAGGCCGAGGATGCCAATGCAGAATCTGCTGGTCTGTTCGGATCGAACCCAGGAGGATCACTCTCCGGCTTGCAGACTTCTATTGGCGCCTGTAGCGAGGCAGAAGCAAATAAGAAGCAGCCGGCCTTGATTGGGATAGCCGAGGTCCGTCAGCTTCTCGAAGCTACGCCGAAACCTCTGTTTGTGGACGTCAGGTCGGCAAAGGACTACGCTACCGGGCGAATCCCCGGCGCTATAAACATGCCGGCGGAGAGCTTTGGGCGGGATTGGAACAAACTACCCAAAGACAAGACCATCGTACTTTACGAGAGCGGGCATTCCTCGGGTGACATCTGCGCTGCCAGCCGCGCCGCAGGGCGTGCCTTGCTCGAGAATGGATTCTCTTTCGAAAAGGTGAAGGTCTATCAAGATGGGCTTGCGGGGTGGGAGAAGGCCGGCCAGCCGATCCACCATGATTGAGGGTTGCGAGAAACAGTGACGCCTCGGGTGTAACGCTGGCACGCGTCTCGGCTGGCTGCCGGTGGCGCCGACAGCGAGACATGCCGCCGGGACGGCCGCGCTTTACACAAGGATCGCAACGAAAGGAGTCTTACATGGCAAGCCCCTCGCTCCGTAGCGGTTTCTTGACGTGCAGCGTTTGCCTGCTCCTCGTCGGCGGAAATGGGCTGGCAGCAGAAACGAGACCTTTTCAGGGTGCCCGCGCCACTGCGGCCACTGGGCCAACTACCCCCGAGAGAATTGTCCAATATGTACGTGACCGCTTCGAGGTGCCGGAAAGCGTTAAGGTAACCGTCGAGCCCCTGGGTAACTCGCAGTTTCCCATTTTCTTCCAAACAATCGTTGCGACAGATGACGGCAAGGAGAAACGAGCCAGCAACGTCTTCATCACCAAGGACGGCCGTTGTTTCGTGATGGGTAATGTCTTTGCCTTACCCCACGGCTCGACTGCCGAGATCATGCGTTGCGTTCGCGAGGTTACGAAGCTTCCACCTCAAACGGAATTGAAGATCGGCACTTTCAATAAAACGTCGTACCCTCAGTTCCTCAAGACGGTCATTACGGCAAGCGATGGAAAAAACACACAGACAGCAGAGATCTTCATTACGAAAGACCGGCGAACCGGCATCCTGGGCATCGTCTTGCCCTTTCGAGAGGATTTTGTTCGGGGCCTGATCAAAACAAAGGATGTGCCGAGCCTGGGACCAAGCAACGCTCCGGTGACCGTCGTGGAGTACGCCGACCTCCAATGCCCGGCCTGTGCCCGCCTCCACGAGTTCTTGGAGAAGGAATTCCTGCCTAAGTACGGCGATAAGGTTCGGGTCATCTTCAAGGAGTTCCCTCTCCCCATGCATGACTGGTCCACTGCCGCCGCGGTGGCCAACGAATGCGCCTATCAGATTAACCCATCGGTGTTCCCCGGCTACCGAACCCTCATTTTTGCCAATCAGAATGCCATTAACGCATCGAACGCCCGCGAGCGCCTATTAGCTTTGGGGGACGAAGCGGGAGTTGAGCGTTCAAGACTCGCCGAATGTATCGACTCCAAGGCCTCCCTCTCGCAGGTCGAGGCAGCGCGTCAAGAAGGGGAAGACCTCGGCGTTAACAAAACTCCCACGACTTTCGTCAACGGCAGGATCATAGTTGGACTGGCGTCCCAAGCCACCTTCGATAAAATCGTCGATGCGGCCTTGCTGGCTAGGACAAAAACCGAAAAGGGTGCGAGCAGTCCCACACCGTAACCCGTTCTCAGTCGCCGCTTGCGACAAGAACTAACGGGTGGCTCGCTAGGCGGGGTGACGAGGGGGGGTGGAAGGGAGGGAACCCGGCAGCAACAATATGTGCGCACGTGTGCGCCCCCACAACGCCCATCGTTTCCAAACTGCACCTATCCAATTCCCCACCGCGATTTGTTCAATCACCAGGATCGGTCAGCTCTTCGTCTTGACGGCAATGCGCGTGAGCTTTTTCTTTCGACAATATAACTGACTAATCAATAACTCCATCGTGTAACCAAATAATTGCATCTATATTGACTTTTCGTTACCTACACCGTAAAATCATGCTTCCCTCGCCTTCCGTAGCTATGCGGCACGTTTGTGGCTGACGTCCTGAAAGTGCGCGATCAAATCATCACCGCGTGAAATACGTTACTTGTCATGTCCCTTGCAAGGTATTGACAGCCTTGTGAAGGGAACCCGTTTTGAAACCTAGTGAAGGCAGCGTCAGCAGGTTATGATGGTTTTGCCCGCTCCAAACCTCCCGCTCTTGACCAGCCTGGCAAGGGCCATTCTGGCCACGGTTACCGTGGGGACGCTTGCACTAGCCGTGGGGGCAATGGTCCGGCGCTGGCATCACGATCGGTTTGACCGCCGGGTTAAAAGCCTCTCCATCCATTATGCGCTCACTCCCGCGACGCTGTTGGAAGGTAAACATTCGGCGCAAAGTCTGGCAAGTCTGCGCACGCTGCCTTTATCCAGTCTCGAACTTCTCCTTGAACCACTACTTCTCAAATGCGTCTCCGCTCCCCCTCTCGCCACCGTCTTAGAAGGGCTGTGCCTGGAGTTTGGATTGATCGATGTTTGGCAGCGGCGGATTCTCGATCAATTCGGGCCCGTTTCGTTGCGCGAGGCACTCTCAAACCCCGACGGCCTTCTCCATATTTTTTCACGCCTGCATTTTTTGCTTCGTGCCCGAAGCGCAAGAAACCTGGGCCTGCTGCGCCACCAAGCGAGCTGGCCCATTCTTGTAAGGGCCCTGGACGACCCGCACCCCGACGTTCAGCAGGTCGCTCTACGGTCGCTGGCCGCCATTCGCGAACCTCAAAGTTTCCCGGCGCTCCTGGATCGAATGCACAAAGCGGTGACGGAAAACCGTTCGCGTTTCTCTCTTTATTCTCTGAAGGCGGCCATGGCCAAGTTTCCACTTTCCCAAGCCCCGCAACTCCTGCCTTCGCTGCGCCACCCGCATCCGCGAGTCCGCTCGGCGGCGGCGGAGATTCTGCGCGAAATGGCGAAGGGCGAGCTGGCTGGGGAACCAGCCCTTTTCCAATACAAGAGCGTGTTCGACCGCGACTTGGCCGCGCTCACTTCCGATGCTGATCCTGAGGTCCGCGCTCTGGCTGCCGAGGTCACTGCGCATCTCGATGCTGCGGTCTCCAGCTCTGTTTTGCGCCAGGTGCTTCAAGATCCTCAGTGGTCGATTCGGAGGGAGGCGTTGCAAACCTTGGCTCAGCGGCCAGGGCTTTTGCCGATGGCCGAAGTCCAGGGGTTCCTCACGGATCCCCATCGGATGGTCCGCCAAGCTGCGCTGCGGGCGCTTCTTGCTTACGGACGCGAGGGTGTTTCCAAGCTCTACGAGCATTTCCTGGAGACAGAGGATGAAACCCTGAGGGAACAGATCCTCGAGGAGCTGGAACACTCAGGTCTGGTTTTGAGCCTCCTGCAAAACTACGGCGAAAGCCCGGGCAATCTGGAGACTCGGGTGGTGGAGCGACTCGTGACCACGGGCGCCACTCGTTATCTTAATGCGGCACTCAGTAACAGCTCCGGCCGTCAGCTCCTCCAGATTCTGTTTGAGAAGCTTGGGGAACGCCGCGAGCCGAAGATTGAAGCATGGGGTAGACTCTGCGCCGCTCTTGATGCAGCCCGCGAGCCGGAGCAGCCCGCTTGCGGCCAATCGAAGCTGGCCACCTGAAAGGACTCCCTCATGGACATGTGGGGATCACTTTTCGGACATGCCCTGATTTTCTTCAACCTGCTGATTCTCTCCTACTTCGTAGTGGGGAACGGGGTCTATACGGCTCTGATGGTCATGTCTCTGAGGGCCATATGGTTTCATTCTCGACGAGTAGCCTACCAAGGATTGACCGAGTTGCGAGGCTCGTCCCTCACGCCTGCGGTCACCATCATCGTGCCCGCCTGGAACGAGGAACGCATCATCGTGGAAACGGTTCGCTCCGCCCTGGGGGTGGATTACCCGTGGGTCTCCGTAATCGTGGTCGATGACGGATCGACCGATTCAACTCTGAAGCGATTGGCGGCAGCCTTCAAGTTGGCCCCCATGGATCAGGTTTACCACCCCACCCTTCCCACTTTCGCCGTGCGCAGCTTATACTTTAATCCTTACATTCCCAACCTCCTGGTAGTTCACAAGCAAAGGGGTGGCAAGCCCGACGCGCTGAATACGGGAATCAACCTCTGCCGCACCCCTTATTTCTGCTGCCTGGACGCGGATTCCATCCTGGAGCGCGAGTCGCTTTTGCGACTGATGGATCCCATCCTCAGGTCGCCGAAGGAAACTATTGTCAGTGGAGGTATCGTCAGAATCATTAATGGATGTACGGGAAGAAATGGCCAGATAGTGAAACTGGGACTCCCGGCGACTTCCTTAGAGCGCTTTCAAGTTGTGGAATACCTGCGCAGCTTCCTTACGGGACGGAACGGCTGGTCGCTGCTGGGAGGGACCGTGATCGTCTCGGGAGCTCTCGCCCTATTCCAGCGTAAGGCTGTAATTGAGGTGGGCGGGTTCAGCGCCGATACCGTCACCGAGGACATGGATCTCATCATCACCTTGCGCCACTGGGCGGCCCAGAACAAACGTGACATTGAAATGTCATTCACTTCCGATCCTGTTTGCTGGACCGAGTGCCCGGCCTCTGTGAGCATGCTGAGCCGCCAAAGGCGTCGTTGGCAATTGGGGCTCTGCCAGACCCTCCGGAAACACCGCAGGATGCTCTTCCGTCGTCAGTATGGAATGGTCGGCTTATTCAGCTTGCCCTTCCATCTCTATGTGGAAGGACTGGGCGCCATCGTCGAATTCCTTGGATATCTTCTGGTGCCTCTATCCTTCTTTGGTGGGCTCATGTCCCCAGCCCTGCTGCTCTTATTCATTCTGCTGGGCCTGGCTTATGGTGGTTTCCTGTCGGTAGGGGCTGTGCTCCTCGAAGAGTTGACCTACCGACGCTACCCCAGGCCTCGAGACCTCTTGGTTTTGCTCGCTTACGGCATGCTCGAAAACATGGGTTACCGCCAACTCATTCTTTTCTTTCGCGTCCAAGGAACGATGAAATTCCTGTTTGGATCGCACCGGTGGGAGAAGGTAATGCACAAAGGACAATCACTCTCTTCGGATGCGACGGACCTGGCTCCTGCCTCCGCGAATGCGAGCGCGGGAAAGGCAGGTTAATCCCTCAATGGGCGCCTGTCTGAGGGGGAATGATGGCGCATCGTCACTCAAGATCGCGTTTATTTCGCCCTTTCCGGGAAGTGACGCCGGCTGTTCTTTTCTTAACGACGATCCTGCTTCAGCCTGCCTCTGTGGGTCTCCGTGGACAAACCCCTCTGCCGCCCAAGGAACCGGCCCCTGCCACGGGAGAGTCGCCAAGCCAAGCTGCCCATCCGACCATCGCCAAATCCGGGAGTCCACTCCCGGGGAATTCCCTTCCCCTTAAACAATCCGCTATCGCCTACCTGAGGCGCGGGGACTTCGCGGCCGCGATCCAAGCCTATAAGCACGCTTTGGAACTTGACCCCAGTGATCGTGACCTCAAGCTCGGTCTGGCACGGGCGCTGAGCCTGAGCGGCCACCAAGAAGAGTCGAAAAGCTTATACCAGGAGTTGTTGGCGAAAACCCCCCAAGACGCCGACGCGCTGGAGGGTCTGGGACATGCCTTTCTCCGCTCGGATCAACCCCTCGACGCGCGCTCTGTTTTCGTGCGTCTCGTGGCGATGCACCCTGCCAATCCTGAATTTAAGATCGACTTGGCTCGGGCCGAGACACGCTTGGGCAAATATAAGCAAGCCCGGCAGATCCTGTCCTCGGTTCTCACCGTCCAACCCCGAAACCGCGAGGCGCGCTTGCAGCTCGCCTATGCGAAACTATTCCAAGGCAGGTATGCAGAAGCGCTCGCCAATTTCAGCCAACTGCTGAAGGTTGATCCGACAGACTATGATGCCTTGCTCGGCAATGCGCGCGTCTTCTATTATCGCGGTAACATTGCCTATTCCTACGCGCTCGTCAGCAAGCTGGTAAAAGATCGCCCCAACGACTTCGACGCGCTCTTCTTGCTCGCCAACTTGGAGCGCGCCCGCCACCACCGGCGGCAGGCTCTTGAACTCCTTGCCCGATTAAACCAAATGAGCCCCGGTAACCCTGAATCAGGTCAGCTTGAGAGGAGTCTCCGCGAGGAGCAAGAGGTCACCTTTCACGCTTCCGCCTCCTACGCGCGTGAGACCAGCACCGGCAACGCTTCCCCGGATCTGATCGGGTTTTCCGGCCAGGACCTGCGGCTATTTGGATATGAGTCAAGCGTTGGCTTTTCTGCGTTGCCCCGAACGAGCTCGTCACTTTCCTTTGACGCGTTGCCTGCGACGAGCCCGGGAGCAATCGGTGGAGCGGTCGTCCCGTCAGAGTTCATGTACCGCCAAACCACGGCGATTCATCCACGCCTTATACTGCGCGGGGGCGTGGGCCTGGTACGATTCGGGCCAGGCGCGTTGCAGAGCATTCCAGGCCAGTCCCAACTTGTCTCCACAGCAACCTTCCGCCCTCTGGGATTCCTGGGCGCGAGCTATAGCTTGAAGAAAAACCTCACCCTTGATTTGTCCCTGGCTCGCGCCGCCGTTCCCTATACTCCCCTTTCTGTGCGCATGGGTGTCATGGAAAGCCTCTTGGACGGAGGGTTGAGATTCTCCTTCACTCCGCGCACGGAGCTGCGGGTTGATTACTTCCTCGCCCATTACTCATCCATCCGATTCCAGCAGCTTGACGTCGTAAATGGAACCCCGAGCCTGGTGGAAGGCACGGCGGTCCACGACCAGGCACATGGAGGTTCCGTGACTCTTGTGCGGAACATCCTTCGGTTGGAGCATTCGTCGATAGACATGGGATACGAAGGTCGGGTGTACGGTTTTACCCGGTCTCAGCCCAGTGTTTACATGGGGTTCTTTAACCCCTCGTTTTATCAAGTGCACCAACTCACAGCACGGCTTTTTGGCATTCTCCGGGGCCCGCTCGGCTACGATTTTTCCGGCGCGTTGGGTGTACAACAAGTGGAGAAGCACCAACCTCTGACCCAGGCCTTGAATTTGAATCCCGGCCTTTCTCTTAGGATCAACAAGCGCCTTTCCTTCAAGCTGGGATACACGCATTACAACTACGCGCAAAGCCTGGGTGTGATTCGGGGTAACGCGGTCACTTTATCGACAGATTCCAGATTCTGACTGATGGCTAACGATACAGATCAGAGACCTCGCGAGAAACTCTTCTCCCGCTACTCTCGCCAGCATTAGCCACGAGCGGTGGGCCCGACTTGGCGCCCCGCTGTGAGGAAAAGCATCGCCTCACCCCACAGCAGGCGTCCCTGCCAAAATCCCCGGTAGAACAGGAGGGAATCAGTGAGACATAAACTTCTTAACATACGGAGAGTTTCTTTCCGAGCCTGTGCCCGAGCGCCGGAAGCGGCCGGAGGGACCTTCGCCAAGGAACTCTGAGAACCAAGCTTCGTGCTCGATCTCCTCGTGCAGGATAGCGAGTGCCAGGTCATAAGTGCGGTGGTCTTTGCCGGCGGCCAGGTTGCAAATCGCGTTATAACCCCCGATTGCGCAGCGCTCCGCCTTTACCAGGACCTCCAGCATCGCCTTGACATTGGTCGGATCTTGGGGGAGATAAGCCGGCGGACAAGCAGACAGATCGTGAAAATCGTTCATATTCCTCGGGAGTGCGCCGCCCAGCTCGTAAATCCGTGGAACGAGCACCTCGAAGTGGTTGCGGTTTTCGATCCGAGCGTCCTCGGTGATCTCCTTCAGACCCTCCCCTTCGAGCCCGATGAGGTTGACGCGAAGAATGGTGTAGTAATAGAAGGTGGTCAATTCTGCGGAGGCATTCCGGACCAGCATTTCCAACAGCTTATCGACATCGACCCCCGCCTTTTGAACTACTTCTCGAGCCCCACGAGCCATAGCTTTCCTCCTTTTGCCCTCGAGGCTTCCGGGACTTTCCCAAGGTGCGGTCCCGTTCGCTAACTCCGCGCTTCAAGAGCGTCTCTGTTATGTCGCTCCCGTAAGGGACTTATTGTTTGCTATCGTCTGAATTGGGACCTAGTGAAACCCGTTGGTCAAGGATATATTTCCTCTCCGTTTGGTTAGCCTTCATTTCCACGAAAGTGCTCGACGCGATGGCCATCCTGATCGACAATAAGGGGGGCCGCTCGAGCGCGAAAAGTGAGGCGCGAATTGCTGGCGCAAATTGAAAGTCTTATCGCGGCGAACGTTACAAACCTGATGGGAGGTCATACTTGAATGGACTCATCCGAATTGACCCGCCTTTATGATTTCACCGGGCAGACAGTTGTGATCACGGGCGGGACTGGAACCCTGGGTGGCGAAATTGCCTGCGCGCTGGTGGGATGCGGAGCCAATGTTGCGATCTTGGACCGCAATCTGGACCCGGCCCAGCACATTCTCGAGCTCATGGAGCCGCGCGCAAACCACGCGGTGGCGGTCCGCGCCGACGTCCTGGACCCGGAGAGCCTGCGCCAAGCCGCCAAGATCATCCTGGAGAAGTTCGGCACTATTCACAGCCTGGTGAACGCGGCGGGAGGCAACACACCTCAGGCTACTACCACGCCCAACCTCTCGTTTTTCGATCTGCCGCCGGATGCTTTGCGCTGGGTGTTTGATTTAAACATCCTGGGGACGATGCTTCCCTGCCAGGTCTTCGGCAAAATTATGGCGGAAAAAGGCGAGGGAGTCATTCTCAATATTTCCTCGATGAGCGCATTCCGCCCTCTGACCCGAGTACTGGCCTACTCGGCCGCGAAGGCTGGAGTCAGCAACTTTACACAGTGGCTCGCCGTACACATGGCTCAGGTTTACTCGCCGCGCATTCGCGTGAACGCCATTGCGCCGGGTTTCTTCCTGACCCAACAAAACAAGTTTCTATTGCTCGATGAGAAGAGTGGCGAACTGACCGCGCGAGGCAAGTCGATCGTCGAACACACTCCCATGGCGCGTTTTGGCCATGCCGAGGACTTGTTTGGAGTGGTCTTGTGGCTTCTTTCGCCGGCTTCGGCTTTTGTCACGGGAATCATCGTGCCCATTGATGGCGGATTCTCAGCGTATAGCGGGGTGTAGGGCCGGGGTTTGCGAAGTCGGAAATACAGCCCTCTCTCCAAGAGAGAAGCTTGCCCTCTCCCTTGGGGAGAGGGTGGCCCGCGTTCCCGATGCACTTCATCGGGACGCGGGACGGGTGAGGGGTTGCTTCCGTCTCCACGCAAAGTTGTTGTGGCCTGCGAAGCTCCAGAGGCCGCCCCAAGCGGCGACCCTACATGCGCGAGAGAAAGGAAACCAATGGTCGTTGGAGAAGGATTCGCAGACCGATACTTGATCCACGAGGAAGTCAGTCAAATCACGCAGCAGGGTCTGAGCTCGCTGGCGGTGGATGGCAAACGTGTTCTCATCATCATCCCTGACGGCACACGCACCATGCCCATGCCGCGCATGTTCGAGCTCTTCGAAACGCAACTTGCTCCGCGCGTGGCAGCCTTGGATTATCTGGTGGCGCTCGGCACTCATCCCATAATGAACGACGAGCAATTGAGCGAGCTGGTGGGGCGTCCGGTGAGGAACGAGCTAGCCGGCAAGAGCCACATCTTCAATCACCACTGGGAAAACCCCGCGAACTTCGTGACGCTTGGTGTCATCCCCGCCTCTGAGATCGGTGAGATAACCGGCGGGCTGCTGGCCCAGGAGGTGCCCGTCCGGCTCAACAAGCTGATTTTGGATTACGACCAACTCATTATCTGTGGGCCGGTCTTTCCCCATGAAGTTGTCGGCTTCTCCGGGGGGACCAAGTATTTTTTTCCAGGAATCGGCGGTCCGGAAATCATCAACCTCACTCACTGGCTGGGTGCGTTGATGACCAACTACAAGATTATCGGCGCCGGTTATACGCCCGTCCGTGCCATCATCGATCGAGCCGCCAGTCTCATCGACCGGCCCACCGCCTGCTTCGCCTTAGTAGTTACCCACGCAGGTCTGGCAGGCCTTTTTTTCGGCTCACCGCAAGAGGCTTGGAAGGCAGCCTCGGCCCTCTCTGCCGAAAAGCACGTAATTTGCGTAGCAAAACCCTTCCGGCGCGTGCTCTCCGTCATGCCCAAACTCTACGACGATCTCTGGACCGGGGCCAAAGGGATGTACAAGGTGGAACCGGCGGTCGCCGAGGGCGGCGAGGTGGTGATTTTTGCGCCCCACATCCGCGAAGTCAGCTACACGCACGGCAAGCTGATAGATGAAATTGGTTATCACTGCCGCGATTATTTTCTGGCGCACTGGGACAAGTTCAAAAACTATCCGGGTGGTGTGCTGGCGCACTCCACGCACGTCAAAGGGCTGGGCCAGTACGACAAGTGCAGCGGCAAGGAGAGTGCGCGCATTCAAGTGACGCTGGCTACGGGCATCCCAGAAGAACGGTGCCGACGTATCAACCTGGGTTACCTCGATCCGGCGACCATCCATCCCCAAGAATGGGAGAGCCGTGAGAAAGAGGGAATCCTCATCGTGCCCCGGGCTGGGGAAATGCTGTATCGCGTCCGGATTCCCTGTCATGCTGAGCGGAGCGAAGCATCTCTGTAGTTCCTCCCCCCAACTAAGCGCTCAGTCTCGCATGCGAACTGCCGACCCGCCGCGGCGGGTTCGTCGCCCCGATCAGATCGGGACTCCTCAGGATGACAGGCGCAGGTTACGTGCACTGTTCCCACGACACACTCGACCTCGAACTTGCGATTTCAGGTTTGTATTAGGGAATCCTAGGCAGGAAACGGAACAGTCACTAAATCCATTTCAACGCTCCGCGATTCCAGAGCCAGATATAACCCACGATCAAGATCCCCAGGAACACGAGCATCTCCACCAGGCCCAACAGTCCCAGAACTTGAAATTGCACTGCCCAGGGGTAGAGGAAGACCGTCTCAACCTCAAAGACCACGAACAGGATGGCGACCACATAAAAGCGCACGGTATAGCGCCCGCGCGCGTCGGATTCCGGCGTGATGCCGCACTCGTAAGGCAGAACTTTCTCCGGGGTTGGTTTGAAGGAAGGTCGGAAGAACTTGGCGATCCAGAGCAACGCGGGGAAGATGATGGCCGCGATAGCAATGAAAATCAGAATGGGCCCGTATTGGTCGACCATGATCGTTGCACCTCTTTCCGGTGTCCCCCATGATAGCACATGAATCGGGCCGGAGGTCCAGGAGGATGCTGAAAAAAACCTCTTGGGGCTTCACTTTGAGCGTAGTTGTCAATAGTCCGAGCACATCCCCATCCCGGATTTGGTGATATACTTACAGGCGTAGCTGGAGACGCTGAAGAAGTGGTGCATGCGTACGAGCACTTCTTCTTTCGTTGCAAGTCCAGTGACCTGCTGGTGATTGATACCTCCGAGATCGACTTTGTCGACCGGAGCGAGCATTTGCAGGAACTCCTGCAGCGGCTGAACCAGCCGGTCAAGGGCACGCAGTATTTTCTGCCGCTTGGATCCGCGCCCGCGGACTGAGACGGTCATGAGTGGCCGGTGGCGAGAAATCCCGGTGTGAGGAGAGCCGCAGGGTTTCGCGCCGAAATCGCTTACTCGAGCGGGTTTGACCCTCTCTGTCCAGGCAAGTGGAGGCCCTCCCGGGTCCCCGGACGCTCTGTAACGAGCGCCGGAACTCCCGTCCTGCGACAGAGAGGGTCTTATTTTTGTTGCTCAAGACGTCTGGCAGTCGGCCGGAGATTTTCGATTTTGGATTTTAGATTCTGGATTCTCGATTTGGATCTTGAATTTGGAATCTGAGATTTGGGATTGATCGTTTGAACTTTCGACTTTCGACTTTTTAACTAGGGAGCAACGCCATGGACCACAACACTGAGGCCGTGAGCAAAGTCACTGTGCCCTGGATCCTCGAACGAAAACTGCGTGGTGAGAAGATCGCCTGCTTAACGGCCTACGACTATCCCACGGCGCGTTTGGTGGATGAAGCAGGGATTGACTTGATTCTGGTGGGCGATTCCCTGGCCCAGGTTGTTCTGGGCTACGACTCCACCATGCCCATTACCGTTGATGAGATTCTCCACCACCTGCGAGCGGTTCGCCGCGCCACACGCCGCGCCCTGCTGGTTGCTGACTTGCCTTATGGCGCTTATCACGTGAGCGATGAGAAGGCCCTGGAAGTTGCGATTCGGTACGTGAAAGAGGGGGGCGCCGAGGCGGTCAAATTAGAAGGCGGACGTAAGCGCGCGGCCCTCATCCGGCGCATGGTGGACGCGGAAGTCCCCGTCATGGCTCATATCGGATTGACGCCCCAGTCCGTCCATGCCATGGGAGGGTACAAGGTGCAGGGCAAGACATTGGAGTCAGCCACCGAACTCCTGGAGGACGCCGAGGCCCTCGAAGATGCAGGGTCATTTGCCATAGTTCTCGAAGGCATGCCCCGAGAATTGGCGGCCATCGTTACCCAACGATTGCGGATTCCCACCATCGGCATCGGCGCCGGCCCCGACTGCGACGGACAAATCCTGGTCTTTCATGATTTGGTCGGGTTAGGCTTCCTTCCGCATGCGAAGTTTGTCCGCCCCTACGCCGATACTGCTTCCAATTTGCGTCAGGCCCTCGCCCACTTCCGGGAAGATATCGTTGGCGGCCGCTTCCCTGACGATAGTGAGTCGTATCACTGGCCCGCCAGCCTGCGCGATCAGTTTGAACGAGAGGTCACACGCGGCACTTGATGACCTTCGAGCCGTTATGCGTCCGCCGAAACCGCGCCCTGACCTGACACGAATAAATCACGCCGACTCGCATTCTGCGTTAGCATCAGGTATCCATGAAAACGCGATGGATTACCACTGTCTCTGAGATGAAGGCGTTTAGGGCCGAGACAGCAAAGTCCTTGGCGCTTGTCCCCACCATGGGAGCCCTCCATGAAGGACACCTCAGCCTCGTCCGTCAAGCCAAAATGCAATGCGACGTGACCGTTGTTTCCATTTTTGTGAACCCCACCCAATTCGGCCCCGCGGAAGATCTCGCGCGCTATCCTCGCAGCCCGGAAAAAGACCTCGAGCTCCTCAGTTCCTTAGAGGTGGATGTGGTGTTTGCGCCGAGTAGTACGGAGATTTATCCGGCAGGTTTCGCTACCTTTCTCGACCCCGGCCACATCGCCACTGTTTTCGAGGGCGCCATTCGGCCGGGGCATTTTCGTGGCGTGGCCACGGTGGTTTTGAAGCTCTTCAATATGGTGAGGCCCGATATAGCCTTGTTCGGCCAGAAAGACTTTCAGCAGGTGGTTGTCATACGTCGCCTCGTCGACGACCTGAACTTGCCGGTACAGATCGTTGTGTGTCCGATTGTCCGGGAGGCGGACGGCCTGGCCACGAGTTCACGAAATGTTTACCTGAATGCGGAGGATCGTAAGGCGGCGCTGCTCCTCTCCCGCAGCCTTCAACGGGCTGAGGAAATGGTTCAGGCAGGCGAAAGCGATGCGCAAAAGCTTCTGGAGGAAATGCGTAAGACGTTCGGTGCGGAGCCACGCGTCCAGCTCGACTACGCCGCCATCGTTGACCCGGCCACTCTTGAACCTGTCGCACAGGTAATTCCAGGTTCGGTGGCGCTGCTGGCAGCAACGCTCGGTACCGTCCGCCTCATCGACAACCTGATCTTCGGCCCCCCTGGCTCACCTCCGCAACTGAGGCCACAGCTTCCCTTGGCGACCCAACCGGCGCATAAGGAGAGCAGCGCAACTCCCACACCTGAAATCGAGAGCTTGCGTCTAAGCATAGAGAATTGCCGGGACTGCGCGGCCGTTTTTTCCATCTTACTGCCGCCCCGAGAGTTCCTTGCCAAGTACCTCAAACGCGACTACCCGGACCTGCATTCCACGCGCGTGCTCGTGATCGGGCGATGCGCTCCCATCAACCCGGCCGGGTTGCCCTATTGCCGCCCGGAAGCGCTAAATCGCTTCGCCACCGGGTTCTATGATTTGCTTGGCGTGAGAAACTTTGGGGAGTTCAAGGCGCGCTTCGCGCTGACCGACGCCGCCCGCTGCCATGCAACAGTGAGCCGTGTGGATGAAAGAACTCTTGAATATTGCGCCAAGCATCTTCGCCAGGAATTAAAGCTCTTCCCAAACCTGCAATCAATCGTCATCCTCGGGGAAGATGCATACCTGCAATTCCAGAAGCATATTCTCAGCCGCGAACCAGCGAACATCAGACCTTTCAAGGAACTCATGAAATCGGAGGGCTGGGCGCAGGAAACCATCCGGCTGCCTTGGCACGGTCAGCGAGACGTACGGGTCTTCTATTGCTACCACCCAACTTTTGAAAGTATTAAAAGCCCTTCTCTTGCACCATACCTCGGATAGCCTGATTCGTCAGCAGTGGTGTGGCGGCACAAAGGTCGGTTAGACTGCGCTGTTAGCCCAAGTTCGTCACGGGAAGGGCGAAGAGAGGGCTAATTGCTTTGGAATCAGTTCAGCCTATCTTCGAGTCTGCACTACATTCTTGATCAAAACTGAGGCGGTCGGGGATGGTGATGCCGAGCTGACTCAGCAATTGTTTCTGTTCGGCACTCGCGGTAGTGACGCGTCGCAAGCGGATTTCACGGCCGTCGGTGGTGGGTAGGACGATATCCGCGCTGACCAGCGTGCCGAGCACGGCCAGCGCGCCACCCTTTTCGGTCACACCGACTTGGTAGAGGTCGGCGACCCGAGGATGACGAGTCTGCAGGCTCCCTACTTTCCGCTCGATTTTGGAGGGGTCTTTCAGCTTGCCTCCGGCCACGCGCTTCTTGAGGGCCTGGAGCGCCTTTTCCATGCGCGTGGAAAAACGGCTGTGGGTGGCCTGTTCTTTCGCCCGCCGCGCCGTGGAGCGGCACAAAAGGCAACTCACAATCCATAATTCAGCATTGGCCCCTTCCCCTTTCCTCAGCGACCTGCCCCTGGCTCTTCTGCATCCTGAATCCTGACTCCTGAATCCTGCTCTTCCCCACCTAAGACCTGCCACCTAATAACTACCTGTCTTTTCAACAACATTCCCGCTTTTAACGCGTAACTACCTTTGTTTCCTATAGCATTCCCGCTTGGTCGCGGGCTGCTGAAAGCCGACCCTTTGTTTTCATAGACATTCCCGCGTCGCTCGTTCACTTTTTAAAGTCACTAGTTCTTTCTTCCCCAGTCGGCGGTGACATCTTGTCCAGAGCTGCCCCGCCTGCCAAGAGCCCTCTCCACCACGCCTCCCTCAAATTCCGTAGGCAGTCGGCAGTAAGCAGAAGGCGGTCGGCGGTAGCGAGAAGCAAGAAGGCAACTCACAATCCAATTCACAATTCAGAATTCAGCATTGCCGAGCCCGAGCGCTTGTCGCCTGAATCCCGAATCCTGAATCCTGTCTTTTCTACAACCCCACTTACAATCCTAGCCTATCTGCTCCCGCCTGTCAAGAGACACAGAGTCCGTGTCGGCCCTGCAAGGGAGGCACGCGCCCCTACCCCAGGGGTCATTCGCGCCGAGGAGTGGCAGTGGTCGAGGGTACGATTACACGGGAGGCCTGAGGAGGAAAAGCCGCAGAGTCTCTGGCAAGCGAGACTCTGCGCTACCCTGCTCGCTTGTTAGGGTGGGTAACCGGGTGTAGAATCTCGACAATAGCCGGGACCTTGCTTGTCGCGCCCGCTGACTGGAAGGAGGTCTTATGATCACGCCGCAAGTTCATCGCTCCTCTGGAATCAAACGACGGTATGCCGCCATCCTGGTTCTGTGCTTCTGCGCAGTGTGGCTTGTGCCGGTCGGGTATGGCCAGGCTGATGAGGTGAGCCGACTGATCGCCGCCCTCAAGGATGCAGACGTGTTCGTCCGACAGAGTGCGGCCCGGGCGTTGGGAGTGATCAAGGACCCCCGCGCCGACGAGGCCCTGTTGGCCGTTTTGAGGGAGCCTGACCTTGCTCTGATCGCCGGAGATTATTGGTTCTTCATTCAAAGGGGTGAACCCCGCTCAGAGGATGCTTTGATCCAGGCCCTGAACGCTCACGGCAGCGTGGAGATGGCCCAGGCCTTCCTAAACTGCGGGAATTCGACGTTGGAAGCAGCAGTACGTGGATGGGCAGGGAGGCACGGTTACCAAGTAATGCCCATGCGTGGAGGGGCACCTGTCCACTGGGGCAGTCGGCAGTGAACGGTGTAGCATCTTGGCAAAGACGAGAGGTGCCACGGAGGTGGGGCAGATTCGCTCGCTTTTCAACCGAGGCTGCGAGCGCGTAGGTCGAAGCTTCGTAGCGCAGGTCCCGTTCTTCGGACCCTTCGCTGTGCTCAGGGCAGGCTTTGCGGCTCTTCAAGGTCTCTTCACGGCCCCTGCGGACGGCCACGACGCCGCCAGCACAAACCTGGAAAAGCCGCAACTCCCCGCCACGGCGGGCGGGAGCAGGTAGGGAAAGAGCAGGAGTCCGGAGTCAGAAGTCGAGAGCGAGAATGAAGAGGATGTGCGTTCGGGTGCTTCGATTAGAAAACCGGGCAGTGTTTGCGGACTCAGGGGGTGGGCTGGAAACATCTGGGGCGATTCTCTTGTGACCACCCCCTAACCCCCTCCTGAACCAGGACGGGAGCAGGCAGATTCCGGTCTTCAACTGCCCCTCTCGGCCTTCTTCAAGCCGCTCAGCTTGAACCCATGCCCGCCCATCGGAGCCTTCGATGTCGCCTCAGGGCAAGTGGTGGAGCACAGTGCATGAGTCTTCCGATCCCACTTCGAGAACGCGGTTCCAATCGATGAATCGCTGGTCACGGTTCGAATAAGGTTTCACCCGGATGCATCTGCACCCCGCGTCGGCGAGCGTGACGTTCATCACCAAATACTCGGGAACCACGGACTGCGCCAGAGCTTGGGCCGATGTCAAAGACACGTTATGGCCGGAAAGATAGCTGTTCTTGACCGAAAACCCCAGTCCCGAGAATCCGTAGCCAATCCCGTAAAGGTCGTAGAGGACGTTCGCCCCGGTCGTACTTCCGGTCGGTTGGAATGCACCGCCCGTGAGCTGCCAGAGGGCTACGGCAGCATTCACCGTTGCCGCCAGTGTCAAGGGCACCTGCGTGTCGGACTGATCGGAAAAGCTCGCCGCGGCGCAGTACACCTTCTTGTCCACCGTGTCGCCCGCCGCGGCCGGGCAGGCCGTGGACGTATACTCTAAGTCGTCAACGAGGGCCTTGAACACGTTCGGCCAAGTGGCGAGTCTGGCCTGAGTTTTCGTGGGGTCGCGCGGCCGGCAGCGCATGGCCACCAAATCGTATGCTGAATTGGTATCGCTGCCCACATAGCGAACGACGTCTTGGACCGGCATGGCCGGCTCGTAATAGATCGTTGCGCTCATGAAGGCCCGCTTCTGAACGTTGTTATTTCGGCCGATGCTCGTCACGCTTTGCGTCGGGCTGACGTAGATGATCCGCTCGAAATCGTTGATGCTCGCGAACCCTGTGGCCGCATCGCTGGTGCGAGTCCGATCGGCCACTGTTGCCGGCGAATTCTCCGCAGCCGCCACAGTCGTCACAGGGGGCATGCTGGGGTTCACGGCAGACCCCCAGGCCACAAGAAGCAGGGCCCCGATTACCAGGGCCAAGATTGGCAGGGCTTTCTCATTGGCAGGCCGAAAAAGAAGCGTTCTTTTGGCATTTCCCATGGAGATCTTTTCCTCCGACGTTTACCATCGGCTCCCCCTGGAGCGGCAAACAGATCCAGGGGAAGTCAGTGGATCTGACGCATTTCACTGAGAACTGCGAAATCACTTGGCCTGGGACAACCCGCATCGAAATAAAGTTCCGCCTCGCCCATTTGCCACAAAGGGGAAACCCTCTCCCGCCGCTGGGGCGAGGGGAGTTGCTTGAGGGAACCAGCAACCCCATGGAGCTTGTTGGAGGTGGACCCCGAAGTCAAGAGTACTTTTGGCCGGCAATAAGTTAATGTCGGCAAAGCCTGCTTTTGCCTGGTCCTCACCTCCCTTCAGGGGGATGGGGGCTGAGGCAATTGTGAATTCTGAATTGCTCTCTTTTTCTTTTCCCCTAACTTCTGACACCCCTGATATCAAGGGCGGTACCCTGGCTAGTAAGGGCGTCAATATACTTCACTGACCGGATATGGTATCATACCCGCGCAATGGGATTCCAGCTTCCACTCCCTCCGCATAAGAACACCTTGCCACCGGTTCCCCCAACACGAATCAAAAATCTTTTCCATCGTTTGGCAAAGTGGATGGCTTGGCTTTCTGGTCTTCGGAATCGTTTACGAACTGTTATCGATTCCCGGTCCCGATTCACGCAATGGTTTTCAAAGCATGCAGGTTGGGTTGTCCCTACTGGATTCGGAATCGGTATGTTGCAATTAGAAGAATTCGCACTGGCTCTCGGTTCATTTATCTTAGCGGCTATTGCCCTATTTATTAAGTCTATTCACTGGGATGGTATACGCCTATGGCCCAGGACTACATCTATCCTGCGGGTCATGTTTATGTTAGGGTCGTGTGGATTCTTAGCGTTGACATATCAATTGGTTATCATTAGGAAGGGGAACAAGCCTTGGTCGAACCTTCATATTCATACTCCTGTGCAAGTTAAAGGTGGTAAGCCACCTGCTCAGCAGCCTCCGGTAAATAAGGAGCTACCAATAGCCCCACCTGTTCCTACACCTAAACAATCCAAACCCAAGGCTACAAAACCTCCACACAAAGCGCTCGGCACTCAACCGCAAGAGCCCACCGCGCCGAAGGTAACGCCGAATCCAATAAGTCCACGCTTGGGAACAGGACCAGACGCCTATAAGGATATATCAGACGAGCAAGTCGGTCAGTGGGCAATAGAAGGGGCAGATAAAATTGAGCAAATGGCCAAGCAACACATTAATGCATTCTTGAGCGGCCCTCAGAAAGCAATATTCTTTAAAGCACAAGTGGGGTTTTTCTCAAATGACTTTAAGGCTTGCTGCGCTCAGGATGTCAAAGACCTGAGAGGAGAAATTCTCCGAAGACTAGGACCGCCTGCCAAAGACGTTAAGGAGGAGCAGGCTTTGAAAAGAGTGTTTCGCGAAATGGATCTGCCTCCAGGTGTGCCAATTCCTCCGCAGTTTTCCGACGTTGATCCTTTTGGCGTGAAGGAGTATGCGCCTTACCTCAGGCGGCTAGGAACGAAATTGAAGCAACGAAATGTGCCGAAGCTCGGCCCCTTGGAACTTCATTTTTCGGAGGCCCGAAGGGACCCCGAGATACCAGAATTTCCTTATGAGATCGTGGCAACGATAGAAACGACAAGGGAATTAGCAAGTGGGTACATATTGGTTAAATTCAATGGCTTCCACAATAGAGCGCTATGCGATTTGGAGGGCAGCAGGTTCATATCTGAAAGTGATGAGATAAATGAGATAGGGAACGACGAACTTTCGACACTGTTAGCGAAAGAGAATCAGGTGCTGCTTCGCATCCTGAAAATTGGCAAGATTCCTTTTTTGCCCAGTAAACCAATGCATGTCACTGCGTATGCCAAGCAGACATTCCATGTCTCTAGCGTTACGTTCTTTGATGAGTGAATGTTTTGTTATTCGCAAGTGATTGAAAATTAGGGAAATAAAGTACTTGACGGACCAAGAGTTTTAAGGTACTATGCTGACCATGACGAACACTAATGATACTCCCAAAACGCTGCTGGAAGCGGTTAAGTTTTTCAGCGATTTCGAGCACTGCCGCAAGTTCATGGTCGAGGCCCGTTGGCCGGATGGAATCGTGCGATGCCCGACGTGTAACTCTGACCATGTTACATATCTTGCGAATGCACGAGTCTGGAAATGCTACGGGAAGCATGGGCGCCCGAAGTTCTCGCTCAAGGTTGGAACGATTTTTGAGGATTCTGCCATCCCGCTTGAAAAGTGGCTGCCGACCGTGTGGCTACTCGCAAATTGCAAGAATGGTATTAGCTCTTATGAGGTCGCGCGCGCTTTGGGAGTGACGCAGAAAACCGCATGGTTCATGCTCCATCGCATTCGCAAGGCCATGCAGTCAGAGACATTCACCAAGCTTGACGGCGAGGTCGAGGTTGACGAAACGTTCATCGGCGGGAAAGCACGCAACATGCACAAGTCCAAGCGTGAAGAAAAGATCAGCGGCACTGGCGGGAAGGATAAAACGGCGGTCATGGGATTCCTAGAACGTGGCGGCGTAGTCCAGGCTACAGTCATAGCCGACCGTAGAAAGAAAACTCTTCAAGGTTTGGTTAAGAGCCAGGTTCGGGCTGGAACGGCGATCTACACAGATGCGTTGGCTTCTTACGATGGACTCGACGGGAAGTTCTTTCATCAAGTCGTAGATCACGCTGTCGAGTATGCGCGTGGGCGAGTCCACACCAATGGCCTCGAAAACTTTTGGAGTCTCTTGAAGCGCGGAATCAAGGGAACCTACGTTTCAGTGCAACCTTATCACTTGTTCCGCTATCTGGACGAACAGGCGTTCCGCTACAATGAACGTAAGGTTGATGACCTTTGTCGGTTCGTTGCGGTGTTGGCGTGCATAGTTCATCGGAGGTTAACTTACAAGCAATTGATCGGAGCGACCGTGTGAGAGTTAAAGCGGACACGTTTAAGGTAGAGAAGCCCGATAAGGCGATGGGGCGGTTTGAGTCGTTGTTGGGGAAGCTGGTTAAGGTGCCCAAGGGCGAGATCAAAGCCAAGCACAAGCACGTAAAGCCAGCCCCAAAGCGAACGCGGAAAGGATAGCCCAAGACGGATCACGAAGGTAATGGAAACCCTTTTTATCGGTTTTGGTCAGTCAAATATGTTAACGCCCTAGTAAGCGGAAGGAGAGTGTGGGTTGTGGTGTTTTGCGGAGGCACGGTGCCGTTCTACCCCGGCAAATCGTGGCCAGCAGATGGAATGTCGTAGGTGGTATGTGGGGAAGGATGTTCTTCCCCACCTAGTATCTACCACCTACCACATACGTTCTGACTTCCGGCTCGTGTCGCGACGCCTCACTGCACATTCACTGTGACATTCGCACCGTGTGAGAGACTGCCGCTAGTGCCCGTCACCGTAACTGTGTAGTTGCCCGGGGGCGTGCCGCCGCTGGGGGGGGGAGGGGAACTAGAGCTACTTCCGCCGCAGGCGACCAAGGCTGCGGCCAGCAGAACAAGGAACAGCGACCCGAAGGCCAGCTTCAATCGGCGTCTCTTTGTCGGGACGATCAGCAGGAAGAAAGCAGCAAAAATAGCTCCCCCGAGGGGCACCAACCAACGCGGACTGTTAAATAGACCGATCACCGTCGATGGAGCGGTTGTGTTCACCGTGAGCGTGGTGGTATTGCCCGGGATTAATGAGGTAGAAGCCAGCAGGCAACTGCCTCCGGTCATCGCTGATGGGACCGAGCAACTTAAGCTGACTGTGCCGGTGAAGCCGTTGATGGCAGTTGGCTCGATCGTGGTACTCCCGGATGCGCCCGGGGCCGAGATGGCGAATGAGGCTGGGTTTGCTACTAAGCTGAAGTCGGGTGTGCCGCCCGAGATGGTGATTGTGGTGGCCGAAGAGGTCGTTGAAGCCGAATAGTTTAAATCGGCGACGTAATTGGCCGTGATACTCGCATTGGCGGTAAAAGATGTGGTGAGGGTTGCCGTCAACGAGGCGTACCCACTGGCCGAAGCGTTGACCGGCGTGTACGTCAAGGTGCACGGCGAGCCGCATGAAGAACCAGTCATCGGAGCGCCTGAGTTCAGGAACTGCACAGCCCCGCTCGGCGCGATGCCATAGCTCGTGGTGGTCACGGTCACGAGCGCCGTCAGGGTTACGGATTGGCCGGATGTGGGGCCCGTCGTGCTCGCTGTGACGCTGATGGCGGTGGGGGCTTGAGTGACGGTAATCGTTGCCGTGCCTTGGCTCGAGCTGTAGCTATTGTTGGGAGGAGCGGGGGAGGGGGTGTAGCTGGCGAGCAGGGCGTTTGTTCCACCAGAAAGCACGATGAATTGATCCTCAGCATGACCTTGGCTGTTCAAGGTGTAGGTGCCAGGGGTGGCGTCAGAGGGTGCCCCCAAGTCAATAGGCGGTTTCCCGTTTTCGGCCACCGTCACCTGTCCGGTAGGACATTGATAGGTGGGAAGACCGGTGGGATTGGAAGCGGAAGTGTTATAGCAAACATTACCCGAGCTATTCATCACATCCACGCGCAACCAGTCTGCAAGATAGAGAACACCGGAACAATTGAGGATGTATCCGTATGGGATCGTTGTTACGCCGTACGTGATATTCCCATTGCAATCCTCGGTAACCAACTGGACACGAGTCTGGCTGGTTTCCGGGTTCACCGTAACCGTGACCGGGGCCGAGGTGCTCGACCCATAGGTCCCGTTACCCGCATAATGCGCCGTCACGCCATACGTCCCGCCGGGGAGCAGGATGGTCGAGCCGGAAAAGGTGCCGCTGCTCAATGTAAAGGGGCCAATGGCGGTGCTGTTGGTCGGACTGCTGCCCGCTTGCGCAACCAGTGAGACATCGCCCGTGGCAGCAGGAGTGACGTTGACGGTGAAGGGCACCGACTGGCCATGCGTGATTGGGGTCGTGGGTAAGCCGCTGAGTGTAGTCGTCGTCCCCTGGAAGCTCGATTTCCAGCCCTGCACCAAGTTATAGGCGTTGACCGTGCCGATGCCGGTGGCAAGGTCATACCCGCCGCCAGCGAGCCACGCTGGTATTGTGGTGGTGCCGCTGGTATAAACCAGGATGCCGTAGCCGCTAGCCGTTTGATTGCCACAGTTCAGCGAGCTGGCGTCGCACGCCACCGAGTTATTACCCACTTGCACATCATAGAAGATGCACGAAGAAGCGCTGGCAGTGGGAGCCATAAGCGAGGTCGACGCGCAGCTCGCGCCAGTCGCCGCCGCCATCGGGTACAGGACGTAATTCGCATTGCCCTGGCGGCCGTACTTCTGGTTCACCAGTGCCATGATCCCACCGAAGGCTTGCGCTGCCGCGGACGTTCCCCCCGCGCCCAAGAAATACGTAGTGGCAGCGGTCACATCGCAGGAGGATTCGCCAGCCGAGAGTGCGTCGGCCTCGCACACCACGTAGAAACTGCCAGCGTAGCCGTCGCCAGCGAACAGGGACACGTCCGGTATGTCGCGCAGGCTGTCGTTTGGCACTCCGGTTCCGGTCTGCCAGGGAGGTTTTGCATAACCTCCAGTGCAGGCTGTCGATGTTGATGTGGCGCAATTGCTTTGGCCACCGCTGCCAGCGTGAAGATCTTCGCCGTCGCTCGCTACCCCGTTCTGGCAGCCGGTCAGTGATCCGGTATTCGCGCAGGTGTCATTCCAAGTCATTTCGGGAATGTACGATAAGGCGGAGGATTGCGTGGTGGAATTGTTTGTCGCGGACCAGTACGTAGACCAATTGTTGATATCGTTAAAGTCCGTCCCGCCGACGGCAACGTTAAACGGCGTCGAAGCGGTGCCAATGACTTCCAGGCCATACTGCGCTGCAATCTCGCCGAACTGCGCGCTGTCACATCCGGCGGAGCCAGAGTCGCCCGCAGCGATAAGTAGGGTGATGCCCTGAGCGGCGCCCTGCTCCCACAGAGTGCTGTAGAAGGTATTGCCGCTATTCCCGAGGTAAGCCTCACATGCGCCGTAGCTCTCGCTCATGATCGGCGTGAGGTTGTTATCAATGATGTAGAGGGCGGAGAGATCGATGCCTGCGGTGGTCTCGGTGTCTTCTGAGACCACAAGGTCAATGGTGGCACCCCTCGCGACCGCACCGGCCCACTCAACGTCGACGTCGGCTTCAGTCTCGTCCGAGTTGATCCCGGGGTCGGGACCATTCAGGATAATCTGCGGGACGTTTGCCGGCAAGCCGAACAAACTGCGGAAGTCCGCCACGTCCTGCGTGTTGATATTCGTATCCGAGACGATCGCAACCGTCTGCCCGGTGCCGTCTGTGCCTGCACTCCAGAGCGGGGTAACGTTGTAGATGGTGGCAAAATCCGTCGGGCCAAGGGCATAGTTGTTCGAACCTAAGGTGAAGAGTGGTCTCAACTCGCCTGTGGCTTTCGACTTGGAAAAGGTGCCAAGGAGGCGGTGCATCGGCCGCTTGGGGAAATTGTTCAGCGAGGCAAAGCCGGCCACCACCGGCGTCAGGGCGGCAGGAATCTGGGGATCGCTCGCGTTGGCCCAGTGCTCCTCGCCCTTGACCACGAATTTGTGGATCTCGGTGTGAAACGCCTCGCGTACCTGTCCCGCTGTGCCGGAAAATTCGATGACCGTGCGGCCCGCTGCCACATGACTGACTTGAAAGCCCTGGGACGTAAGCCAACCGGTCACCGCCTGAATGTCCGCATCAGCGGGGCCGAATTGCTGCCCGAACTGCTCGGGGGTGAGCCACATGTGATAATTGGGCGAGGATTTGGTCTGCTGCTCATCCAGCAGTTTCCGCAGGGCGGCTTCCTGCTCCGCCGAGCGCTGCAATACGAGCAGCATCCGTTCCGTCGGCAGGCTATCGGGCGCGGCGCCCAGGTCATATTCGGGGCGCGCTAGCGGATGGGTGTTCCCTCGCAGTGTGACGAGGTTCTCCATGTCCACAGGTTGCGTGATGCGCACAGGGACAGTTGCTGCTTGTTGCCCCGCCGCCATTAGAGAGAAAAAGAGGACGAATGCGAATGCCAAAGCCGTTTGCGTCAACAGTGCCCGTGCGTGTCTCATACCGCCTCCAACGACCAAGAATAAGCTGTTAATTATAGAGCGTTTCTGCCGGATACACAAATCTTGATGAGCTCTGGCATAGCCCTGGTACATCGTATCCCCCCTGTGGGATTGAAGTGTGTGAGTGAGTGGAGGAGGAGAGAGATGGCTGCCTTGGTGGGGGGGGGACCAAGGCAGCCGCCGGTCGGGGTAAAATCAGCGCCCTATGCCGGCTCCGGTCCCCTACTTCGATGTGGTCCGTCACATGAAGAACGCTTTTAATTATCGCCTCCAACTGGTCACCCACGCCCGCCAGCACGGCATCAAGGCGGCCGCCCGGGCCTACCGCACCACCCTGCCCACGGCCCGCAAGTGGCTGCGGCGCTATGAGCAGCAGGGGCTGAAAGGCTTACAGGAACTCTCGCGCGCCCC
>Ga0208937_1000086_pt1 | contig 88674 bp, 77 predicted proteins | sample June2015DPH_11_5_FD_184705 | JGI IMG/M metagenome (GOLD analysis project Ga0208937, IMG submission 184705) | Peatland microbial communities from SPRUCE experiment site at the Marcell Experimental Forest, Minnesota, USA - June2015DPH_11_40... | ecosystem: Environmental > Terrestrial > Soil >... | reverse complement strand
TATCGCCGACCTGTCGGCAAATAGAGAAAAAATAGGTTCGGAAAATAGGTGCCGCTTCGCCGTGAGATCACCATTGACTGTCAAATGCGTCCCAAACCGCGATTCAGCACTTTCTATCATGGGGATTCCGAAGCTGCTGCTCCCCCGGTCCCTTCATTGCAATTTCACCCTTCGGCATCTAGAATCAAATGGAAGGAGCGGAAAAATGGATAACGACGTTCTACGGATTGCGGGCAGGGAGTTCCATTCGCGATTGATCATCGGCACCGGAAAGTACAAGAGCTTTCAAGAAATGGCGCGGGCCCACGAGGCTTCGGGCGCAGAGATGGTGACGGTCGCCGTCCGCCGCGTGAATCTGACTGACCGCAGCAAGGAATCTTTGCTCGATTATGTTGACCGCAAGAAGTTCTTCATTCTGCCGAACACCGCCGGCTGTTACACCGGCGATGAAGCTATCCGCACCGCACGTTTGGCTCGGGAAGTGGGTCTCTCCAACTGGATCAAGTTGGAAGTCATCGGAGACGAGAAAACGCTCTTCCCCGACAATTTCGAACTGGTACGGGCCACGGAAACACTGGTCAAGGAAGGTTTTGTAGTCCTGCCTTATACGAACGACGATTTGATTTCCGCGCGGCGGCTGATCGACGCCGGGGCTGCCGCCGTGATGCCGCTCGGAGCGCCCATCGGCTCCGGGTTGGGCATTCAGAATCCCGCCAATATACGCATCCTGCGTGAGATGATCACCAGCGTGCCCCTCATTCTTGACGCGGGCGTGGGAACGGCGTCCGATGCGACCATTGCTATGGAGTTGGGCGCCGATGCCGTCCTGATGAATACCGGCATTGCCGGCGCGCGGGACCCCATCCTGATGGCCCAGGCCATGCAGCACGCCGTCATCGCCGGTCGCCAGGCTTACCTCGCCGGCCGCATGCAAAGGAAACTCTACGCCGCTGCATCAAGCCCGCTAGAAGGCGTCGTCCGGTAAGGGCGACGGCTTCATTTTCGTGTATGAACTACGGTCTGCGGCAGATTCCAGAATACAAATTGAGTGGGGAAGAAGGGAAGCCCGGGGGAACAAAAGGCTGTCTGGCAGTTGCCAGACGCGCTGCGGGCTCGGCTCTCAGAAGCATGAGGATCTATCTCGGCGGGCTCTCCTGGGCGGCGGGGGGGGCCTGGTCTTTTTTCGGGTTCTTTTCCGGCAAGGTGTAAATGATCTCTCCCGGACGCGCCAAACGCATTTGCTCCCGCGCCAGGCGCTCGATGGCCTTCGGGTCAGACTGCAGTGCCTTGATGCGCTTATCCAATTGCTCGTTTTCGCGCTGAAGTTGCTGGATCTGTTGGCGGAGGCTCTCAACTTCCTTCTTTTCCTGGCGCAGAGCCAGGAGGCCGTGTTGCCCGAATATCTCGTGAACGAGCAAGGCAACGCAAACCAGCACAAGGACGTATGCGGCGTTACGGCGTAGGGTTGCGGCGTCCCAAGAGAGCTTATTCATGGTTCAAGTACAAAGGCGTTCGTGGTCAAAGCCTGCCCACCTGCCCCCTTGCTCGAACGGCATTTCACATTCGACCCAGACCGCTGGTCCAGGCGCGGCAACCCGATATCCTTACTGCGCGCCAGTCGCCAGCGGCAGAAGGAATGGCATTGCCGAACCTGTTGACGATATTGTATCTTTGGCGGACGTTTCGAGCAAGCAGGCAATCCCGCCGTTGTGGGAGGAATTGTGACCGACATAGTCGTTATATTCGTCACCGCCGCCAGCCGGGGTGAGGGCAAGAAAATCGCGCGCCATCTTGTGGAGACTAAACTTGCAGCGTGCGTAAACATCTCGCAGCCCATGGAGTCAGTTTATCGCTGGGAAGGCAAAATCGCCGAGGAGAGGGAGTTTCTGCTACTCATCAAGAGCACCAGGGAATTGTTCCCTGTGATTAAAGCCGAGATCTCAAAGATCCACAGTTATCACACGCCCGAAATCATCTGCCTCCCTGTTATCGATGGCTCGCGCAACTACTTGCAGTGGGTGTCCGATTCGGTGAAGCCGGCAGCCACGGAAAACAAGTGACCCGCCGTGGCGGGAGCTATGCCGACTGATTTCGAAGAGCCGCAGGTCTCCCGCCGGGCGGCGCGGGACCTGCACTACGCTTGCTTCTGGGTTGTGTTTCCTGCTCGTCCCGCCACGGCGGGTCACTCGTCATTATTCCAGCCTGTCGAGAGCCTGCTGGAGGTCAGCAATCAGGTCTTCGACATCCTCTTTGGATTTCGGATTGCGCCCCACCTTCTGCCGGCTACTTTTGAAGAGATGCCCCCTATAACTCTGAGTTATCATGTTGGAGTGATCGTTTGTAGGTTTGTTGAACAGGATGCTGGGAAGTGGTGTGTCATTCTATGCAAAGTCGTTAGTAGCCGGTTTTCAGTTGCCCTTGGTGTCGAAAAAATGGGGCTACGGCAACCCTGAATTATTTTCTTCCTTCATTCTGTTAGGAGATGGATAGGTCAGAGGATATCCGGAAAGGAGTAACGATTCCATGCTTCGTCCCAATCACCTGCGATTTCGAACTTGGGTTTTCGTCGGTGCTGCAATCCTGCTTTCTTGCGTAGGGTTCAAACCCGCGCAGCAACAACCAATTCCTGAGGTCAGCCTTACCGTGGTGGTCAAAGAGGCGGAGACAGGCGATCCCATCAGTCAAGCACGACTTACGCTTACCTTCAAGCAACAGGGCAAGCTTCACCGTTCTATCTCGTACAGCGCCAAAACAAACGCTCAAGGGCGGTACCGATTCACAAACATTCCAAAAGAGACCATCCGTTTGCTCGTCACCGCTGATCGCCACCAAAGTTTTGGCAAGGAAATAGAAGTGGAAGAAGATAATCAGGTTATTGAGGTTAAGCTAAAGAAGCCGCAGCCCCTCCTTTAGTGCCGAATAGGGATATTCGGGTGGCTGGTCTGACCATCAATCCGGCGCCAGAGCTTCTTCGACACAACAAGGATTGACGGGCCGGCACATTTCCCAAGCCGCTAGCGACGAACCGCATGATGATTAGGCCTGCCTAACAATTGAGGGGAGTATTGTCGGGGTTTACCGGAGCAGGTTTGGAGATGCTACAGGTTGGTGCAAAGAGTTAAAAGCTCTTCCAATCGTTAACCTTTCCGTAACCTTGAGCCACCTTTTCCACAAGGTTTTCAACAAACCTGTTGAAAAATAATTTTGATGACAGAGTTGATAGATGTCAGACGCGCGCAAATGGATTGCCAAACCGCTCCGCAATTTCCAGGGTAGTCCCCGGTTTCAATCTAAACCGCGCGATTGAATTCTCGATTTGTCAAAGACCCTTAGAGGGGGGGAGAGACATTCGAAAGCAGCCGGCGGAAGGCAGTAGCGGGTGTTTCCCCCACCTTCCACCTATTACATACCGATCTCAACTAACCACGGACGACGGACAACCCGCTTCTTCACGGTGAGACTATTTTGGAGTCGCGGGTTCTACTGACATCGCCGGTGGTTTGGCAGCCCCCTGCGGCCCGGGCGGGCTAGGCGTGGGAAAGTAACCATCATCCAGCCAGACCTTGGCATTTTTCTTGAGTTCGTCTAAAGCGCTATTGACTTTTTGCTGCTGGAGGGTTTTCTCAATTTGGGAGGAGACGTCCTTCTTTAATTCCCCCGCCTTATGTGAGGCAACTTTATAGAAGACCAGGTACTGCGTGACGTCGAACACCTCCGAAACCTGGCCATCTTTGAGTTCAAAGACCGCCTTTTCCATATCCGGGCGCAAGGTTCCCCGGCGAATGGCAGAGGGTTCGTCATCCACCCGGACGAAGTTCGGCACTTGATACTTCTCGGCTACTTTCTTGATATCGTCGCCGGAGCTCAAAGCCTTACGGATTTCCTCGGCGCGGGTTTTGGCTTCTTCCGCCGTCAACCCCGGAGTTCCTTCCTTCGCTTCCTCCGGTTTCTTGCGAATGACGACTTGGTAGATCTGGGCTTCCTCGAACTCGCTTTGGTGCGCCGCAAAATATTTGCTGATTTCTTCGGGTGTTACTACGGACTGTCGCACTATTTCCTGGTACGCTGTCGTCGCCAGAAGTTGACGGCGACGCAGAGCGAGCATCTGATGGAAAGCAGGAGTGGAGTCAAGATGATGCCTGAGGGCATCCTGCGAAAGAACGAGCATCAGTACGTACTCATCTCCAAGAGACCGGCGACCCTGGGTGGCCAGAGTCTTTTGAACCTGGGGACTGAGCCCTTGGATAAACCCATCAACCTCCCCTTGAGTTATCGACTCATCTCCAACCTTCAGGACTATCTTATCGGGTGAGGAAGATTGGGCGGCCGCGGCCGCGCTCGGGGCTGGCCCCGCCGGCGCTTGCCCGCCAGGTGTCTGTCCGTACCCGACACCTACAAGAAGTCCCGCTATCAATAGCCCCCTTGTGAACCAACGCCCTCGCCCCCATTGAATCTGATTCATTGACCCCGCCTCATAATCTGAATTGACAAAAGAAAGACACAACCATCCTAACATAATTCGCCGCCAACCGCAGACCTGTCCTGCGGGTCGGCGCTTTTGCGGGGGATTCCTCAACCAACGGACAACGGACAAAGGACTTTTGGCTGCTATAATCAAGTGATGCCAAAAAGCGATTTGGGGTCCATGATTTTCAATCTCGCGAGTGACTACCAGCCACGTGGCGACCAAGTGACGGCCATTCAGGAACTGGTGCGGGGCGTTGAGGAAGGCAAGCCCCATCAAGTCTTGCTAGGGGTTACGGGGTCCGGCAAAACTTTCACTGTCGCCAAGGTGATTGAGGCCGTGAACCGCCCCACCCTGATTCTGGCTCACAATAAGACCCTCGCCGCTCAGCTTTACCACGAGTTCCGTTCCTTCTTTCCGCGCCACGCCGTGGAATACTTCGTGAGCTACTACGACTATTACCAGCCGGAAGCTTACCTCCCCGCCAGCGACGTTTACATCGAGAAGGAAGCGACCATCAACGATGAGCTGGACAAGCTGCGCATGTCCGCCACCCGCTCGCTTTTCGAGCGTCGCGATTGCGTCATCGTGGCCAGCGTGAGCTGTATTTATGGCTTGGGCTCGCCTGAGGCCTACTATGGAATGCTCCTGCTGCTCGAAACCGGGCAGAAGATTTCGCGGCGAGACATCCTGCGGCGGCTGGTCGAAATCCAATACGAACGCAACGACGCGGATTTCCGGCGTGGCACCTTCCGCGTGCGCGGTGACGTGATTGAGGTTTTTCCCACCTACGAGGATGTCGCCTACCGGATCGAAATGTGGGGCGAGCAGGTGGAAACTCTAGCCCAGATTGACCCGCTTTTCGGCCAGGTGAAGCAGACTTACTCCCGCCTGCCCATTTATCCTCGAACCCACTACGTTTTGCCTGCGGAGAGGAAAGAGGAAGCGATACAGCGCATCCTTAGCGAACTGGAGTGGTGGCGGGGCGAGCTCGAGAAGCAAGGAAAGATGGTGGAAGCCCAGCGCGTCCAGCAGCGCACCCTGTTCGATCTGGAAATGATGAGGGAGATCGGCTACTGTCACGGCATTGAAAACTACTCGCGCCACCTTTCCGGACGGCTGCCGGGAGAGCCGCCCCCCACCCTGCTCGACTACCTTCCGCAGGATGCCCTGATCTTCATCGACGAGAGCCACCAGACCGTGCCCCAACTGCGCGGCATGTACCAAGGCGACCGCTCCCGCAAGCAGACTCTTGTAGACTATGGATTTCGGCTACCCTCCGCCCTGGACAACCGCCCCCTCTCCTTCCAGGAATTCGAGCATCGGGTGGGACAGGTGATTTATGTCTCCGCCACCCCGGGCCCTTACGAACTGACCAAGTCCAGCGGGGAAGTGGTGGAGCAGATTATTCGCCCCACGGGACTCATTGACCCTGAGGTTGAGGTCCGTCCCACGCGCCACCAGATTGATGACCTGCTGGGTGATATTCGCAGCAGGGCCGAGGCCCATGAACGAGTTCTGGTCACTACCCTCACCAAGCGCATGGCCGAGGATCTGGCGGAGTATTACGCCGAAGTCGGCGTGCGCTGCCGCTACCTCCACTCGGAGATCGAGACTCTCGAGCGCGTGAAGATCCTGCGCGACCTAAGGCGGGGTGAGTTTGACGTCCTGATCGGTATCAACCTCCTGCGCGAGGGGCTCGACCTGCCGGAGGTCTCGCTGGTCGCCATCCTGGACGCCGATAAGGAAGGCTACCTGCGTTCGGCGGGAGCGCTGATTCAAACCATGGGGCGGGCGGCGCGGAACTTGCACGGGAAAGCGATCCTCTATGCCGACCATACGACGGAATCCATGCGCCAAGCGATCTCCGAAACCTATCGGCGGCGGGCCAAACAGACTCGCTTCAACGAGGATAACGGCATCACTCCTGAGAGCATTGTCCGACCTGTGGATATGGCCCTGGCCTCCATCGTGGCGGCGGACTATGTTACGGTGCCTGCCGATTTGCCGGACGAGGATGTATCCCCTGACCAGCTCGAGGAGCTGACCAGGAGTCTCGAGAACCAGATGCGCGAAGCCGCCAAGCAGTTTGAGTTTGAAAAGGCTGCTCAGCTCCGCGACCGCCTAAAGGCTCTGAAAGAAAAGGCAGCCATGCCTCTCTAGACAAGTCGACAGTTGAAGGTCGAAGGTCAAAAGTATATTGAAGACTTAACTTCGTGTCGTGACCGTTTCCACATTGAATGATCGAATCATTGGCTCATTGAATCATTGGAAAGCAGTTGCATCGTCGTTTTCCCAATGAATCAATGATTCACTGGATCGATGATTCAATTCCTGAGCGAGGTTGGGGAATTGTTCAGGCGCCTCGGTTGCATCTTCGCGTTGCTGGTCATGTTTGGGGGGGTGCCTTGCGATAGTTGGCTGTCTGCTCTCCAGAGTCAGGGGGAGGCCGCCAAGCCTCAGGCGGAGGCAATCGACATCAATAAAGCCACAGTGGATGACCTCGAGAAGCTCCCCGGAATCGGACCGAGTCTGGCGAAGCAAATCGTTGCCTACCGCGAAAAGCACGGACCTTTCAGGCGCGTCGAAGACTTGATGGTGATTAGGGGTATAGGATTTAAAAAGTGGAAGCAGATGAGGCCCTATGTAAGGGTTGGTGACCGTAGGTAGGATTCAGGATTCGATTCAGGATTCAGAAAGCAGAAGGCAGAAATCAGAAGGCGGAAGGCGGGCCTGTTTCGTCGAGGTTTCTGGGGGCGGCGTTTGGGGCAAAAGCATTAGGCTCGTTCAGGCGAAAACGCACGCTTCTTTCGCGTCGATTGTGGAGACATCAGCGCCGCCGGGATTTCTTGCATTCCCTCCCGGATTTTTGCTCTTGTGCTTGGGCTAAGTTTCGTTAGAATTAGCCCGCTATTGAGGAGGGCACAATGGGCATTCCAGTCACCACCACCTTGAGCATCGACGGTTACCGGATCAGAGAATATAGGGGAATTGTGCGCGGCATCATCGTGCGAGCGCCTACCATCTCGCAGGGCATCCTGGGGGGATTAAAGAGCATTATCGGGGGGCGCATCGGCGCCTACACCGAGATGTGTGAGCAGGCCCGCCAGCAGGCCTACGATTTGATGATTGAGCACGCCGAAGAGCTGGGCGCCAACGCCGTGGTCGGCCTCCGTTACGACGCTTCCGAAGTCGTTGGGCGAGAGTCCGCCACCGAAGTCCTCTGTTACGGAACGGCGGTAGTCATTGAGTTGCTTCCCCGGGCTTAGGTTGCTCTGCAATTCCGAAAAGCGAAGGGCAAGTCCGAGGGCTCTGCGAAGGCGCGATGGGCGTGGATTCTTGATTTCCTGCTCCCCTCGCCCCCATGGGGGAGAGGGGCCGGGGGTGAGGGGGTGAGCACTAGCATGGACGCACTGAGCCACGTTTGCATGGGGCAGGACGGCCCTGACCCCCTCACCCGGCCCGCCCCGGCTGGAGAAAGCGCCGGCGGCGGTCCACCCTCTCCCCCAAGGGGGAGAGGGCAGGGGGTCGGGAGCTTGCTTGCCCTTCCGATTAGCGCTGTCTGATACGTGTGCGGTCAGGTGCTAGTCCTTTGTTGGCCTATCTCCCGCCGCAATCTCTCGATCACGCGGGGGCCGATGATTTTCATGTCTTCGTACTCTAAGAATGATCCTTTTATGTAATTGCAAAACCAGCAAGCCTTCACGAGATTCCCGACGCTATAGCCGTTGACGTTATCGCGCCTATCTATCGTTAGCCAACCGATCTTTGCTTGTTTCGACGTCGCGAAGACCCTCTTGAATTTGGTGATTTCGCGGTTGGCTCCTTCATACAAGAGAACGAAATCGCGCAGTTCTCTAAACTGTTCGAGTGTGCAGCGGCAGTACTCACAGTTGTCCGGAGTTTCGGACCACCAAGATTCTAGTCCTTCCGGGCTTAGGCTAAATGGGACGCCTCTCTTCTCTGCGCCCTGCCGAAGGATGGGGATTGCGCCCCTCCCGTAGCGATAGTATCCCTCTTCTTGCTTCTTCTGGATTGCTCGGCGCAGTGAAATCCTTCCCCGTTCCGATCGTTGGTATGCCCTGACGCAGTCCTTGCACCAGTAATGATAACCATCGGGCATGCGAGAGTTCCTGCCGAATTCGGCGACAGGTTTTGAGCGTTGGCACTTAGTGCACTTTTTCTCCATCTGAGCAACCTTCCGACGGACCCTCCGTTGCACCAACAAAGTGCCTGTGTGCGTAAAAAGAAAACTCCCAGATTGACTGGTCCAAGCCGTCATCGCCTAGACGATAGCGGTAACGAAAAACGCGCTCGCCGATTTCCCTGACTTGCTCCGTGTCTAAAGCGGCCAAGATCTCCTGCAGGGAGGCAACGAACTCTGCGTCACTGCCATAGTCTCCACCGAACCAGTCGGACAAGACCCAAACGCGGCTAGTACTTGGTAGGCGCCTCCCTGAGTGAAAGAAGAACAAACCGCGGATGATTCGCGAAACGACATTCTGGACTCGCGCGACGTCGATCTCTAAGACTCCAGCTTCACCGAGATAAAGACCCGCCGGGGTATACTGGGGTTTCTTGCTGAAGCTGGCAAGCATGCTCTTCCTAAATCCAATCTTGCGAGGATCCCTCAGCTTCCTTATCGCGTTTACTGAAAGATCGAACTCGTTTGGAAACGAGACGGGGTCAATTCCTGTTGTGATGGCGAGACGGAAGTACTCATCATCCGGCTCAAAGCTCTTGTTACATTTTCGGCATGAAGGTACCGTGACCAAGTTGCTCGGGCGCGGCTTAGCAAAGAGGTTCTTTGGCGGGACATGGTCATTGGTCAACGGCCCCGGTTCTCCGCAGTAAACACATTCGCCGATTCTAACCCCACGCTTATTCGCCAAGCCCAGCCAAAGCCTCCTTGAGAAAGGGAAAAGGGCGGGGAAGCGTTCTCCCCACCCTGGCGCTTGCCCCGACTTTGCCGTGACTCGCGCAAAATGCTTGCTGCCTACCGCCTTCTTTCTTACGGCTGCCCCTCGGCCCAATTCTCCAGCCTCAATTGCGCAATTCGGCGAAACTCCCGGACATTGTTCGTGACCAGCGTTAGCCCAAGGCTCAGGGCGTGCGCGGCAATCAGCACATCATAGGCGCCGATGGGTGACCCTTTCCTTTCGAGTTCAGCTCGGACCTGCCCGTAATGCCGGCCGGTGCTCGCATCCATAGCCAGCACTGGGATCAGCAGTTCCAACTCCCTGATGCGCTCGAGGTTCTCTTCCCGGCGCTCGCTCTTCCAAGCACCATAAACCAGCTCCAGATAGGTGATGACGGACATGCCCACGTCGCCGGGCCGCAAACGCTGGAGGCGCGCCAGGACGCCGGGAGGTTTTTGCTTGGCGATGTAAATACAGACGTTGGTGTCGAGGAGGTAGCGCATCAAAGCCCCAAACGCTTATCCAGTTTGGGTTGGCGGCGGCCACCCTTGAAGAAGTCGCGCGAGAGGCCGGTCAGAAGCTCGAAGGCGGCAGAAAGATCCGCCTGCCGCTCGCGCAGCACGATATCCTTCCCCCGTTTCAGAATCTCCACGTGCTGCGAGCGAAAACGAAACCTCTTGGGAATCCTCACGGCTTGGCTATTTCCGCTGCGAAAAACCTTGGTGATGGCCATGCAGAAAGTATATACGAACTGTAAGTACGGTGCAAGCGGCGGTTCAGAAACAGAAGGGCGGGGAAGCGTTCTCCCCGCCCTTGGTTCTTACTGTCGACTGTCAACTGTTGACTGTCAACTGTTCTTAATACATCCCGCCGCCCATGCCGCCTCCCGGAGGCATCGGGTGCTTATCTTCCTTTTCCGGGATCTCGCTGACCAGCGCCTCAGTGGTGAGCATGAGTGAAGCGATGGAGGCAGCGTTCTGGAGCGCCGTGCGGGCGACCTTGGTCGGGTCGATGACGCCTGCCTCGACGAGATCGCCGTAAGTTTCGGCCTGAGCATCGAAGCCGAAGTTGGCATTGGAATTGGCGCGGACTTTCTCCGCTACCACGGCGCCTTCCTCGCCGGCGTTCTGGACGATCAGTCGCAGCGGCTCTTCGAGAGCGCGCTTCACGATGTCGATACCGATCTGCTCATCACCCTCGGCCTTGAGTTTACCGAGCGCCGGGATGCTGCGGATCATAGCCACGCCGCCGCCCGGAACAATGCCCTCCTCGACGGCAGCTTTCGTGGCGTGCATGGCGTCCTCGACGCGCGCCTTCTTCTCTTTCATCTCGGTCTCGGTTGCCGCGCCCACCTTGATCTGGGCCACGCCGCCCACTAGCTTGGCCAGCCGCTCTTGCAGTTTCTCGCGGTCGTAGTCGGAAGTGGTGTCTTCGACTTGGGTGCGGAGCTGCTTCACGCGGCCTTCGATCGCGGAGCTCTTTCCATAACCCTCCACGATCGTGGTGTTGTCCTTGTCCACCGTGATTTTCTTGGCCCGGCCAAGGTCCTCGAGCTTCACGTTTTCCAGTTTGATGCCCAAGTCTTCCGTGATGGCCTTGCCGCCGGTCAGGATAGCGATATCCTCCAGCATGGCCTTGCGCCGGTCGCCAAAGCCCGGGGCCTTGACGGCGGAGCAGTGCAGCGTTCCGCGGAGCTTGTTGACGACGAGGGTGGCCAGCGCTTCGCCCTCGACTTCCTCCGCAACGATCAGCAGCGGCTTGCCGGACTTGGCAATCTGCTCCAGCAACGGCAGGAGGTCTTTCATCGAGCTGATCTTTTTTTCATGAATCAGGATGTAGGGGTCCTCGAGGATGCACTCCATCCGGTCCGGATCGGTCACGAAATAGGGGGAGAGATATCCGCGGTCGAACTGCATTCCCTCGACCACCTCGAGCGTCGTCTCCATGGTCTTGGCTTCCTCGACCGTGATGACCCCGTCCTTGCCCACCTTCTTCATGGCTTCCGCGATGATGTTCCCGATAGTGATGTCGTTGTTGGCCGAAACCGCGCCCACTTGCGCGATCATCGCACCCTCGACGGGCTTGGACAGCTTCTCGAGTTCGCCCTTCACGTGCTTCCTGGAGCCGTCCTTTTGAATTTCGTCGTACCCGCAGACGGCGCGCACGGCCATCTCGATCCCCCGCTTGATGGCCATGGGGTTGGCGCCCGCCGCCACGGTCTTCACGCCCTCGCGGAAAATCGCTTGCGCCAGGACCGTCGCCGTCGTGGTGCCGTCACCGGCCACATCGGAGGTCTTGGACGCCACCTCACGAACCATCTGAGCGCCCATGTTCTCCAAAGGATCCTTCAACTCGATCTCCTTGGCCACGGTCACGCCGTCTTTGGTGGACGTGGGGGAACCGAACTTCCTATCCAGAACCACGTTGCGACCCTTTGGGCCCAACGTGACTTTTACAACGTCCGCCAGCTTGTTCACGCCCCGCAGAATAGCCTGGCGGCTATCTTCACCAAGTACAATCTGTTTTGCATTTGCCATCTTTAACTCCCTCCAAATTTTTGGCTCCGCCCTGCTCCTTGGCAGGTAGCGGACTTTATCGAGCCCGTATTTGCTTTAGCGGCACGTCGTGCCTTCCGTCATGCCGCAGCGCGCCATTAGACCGGTTTATTTCTTCCCGGTAGTAGCAGATTGTTTTGCTGCTTCAATGATCCCGAGCACTTCGTCTTCACGGATGATCAGGTACTCTACGTCGTCGATCTTGATTTCGGTGCCGGAGTACTTTCCGAAAAGGATGCGGTCTCCCGCCTTCACGTCGAGGGGAATGACCTTGCCTTCCTCGGTCTTCTTCCCGCCGCCCACGGCGATCACTTCACCCTCCTGGGGTTTTTCCTTGGCTGTGTCGGGGATGATGATTCCACCTTTCACGGTTTCTTTCTCTTCCACTCGCTTGATCAGAATCCGATCATGCAGGGGCTTTACCTTCATATTTGACTCTCCTCTCGTCTACAAACCCTTTTGATTACTCAATTCCAAGAAACTTATCGTGGCCAACCCAAGCTCTAAATCTCGCCTCGCAATGCCATCCGCGCCTGGTCCTTCGGGGCGCCCGCCGGGTGGCCTTCTCATCGAGCTTTTAGCGCTTGGACTCACTGAGTGCTAATATAGCTATCTCGGAGGAATTTGTCAAGCCTTAAAGTGAGTTTGAAACTCACGAGTTAGCACTCTCTCAAGTCGAGTGCTAATTTGAGATTCGCGAAGCCCCGTAAGGACTTCATTGGATTGGCGTGCTCGATGGAGAAGGATCTGCCAAAATTCATCAGCGCCATGTGGCATTTGCGCGACCGGCGGCTCGAGTCGATCCCCCTTCCAATTGACACCAGCACCCAAAATCTGACCAGTTGGTAACACAGGCGCAGATGTCCTATAATGTTGGCAATCATGCGACTTGTCTCAATCATCGGTGAACGTCTGAAATCCTTTGGTCTTGGGTATGGGGTCGGAATATGGGTCTTGGCCCTATGGACAGGTTTGGGAGCTCCAACCGTCGGCATTTCGTGGCAACATCGGCTGCGACTGGCCCAAGACACTCCTCCCAACCAGCAAGACCAAACTAAAAGCCAAACCCCGCAGGAACCCCAGAATCCTGCCAACCAGCCCACTCCAGAGAGTGAGCAAGGGCAGGTTGAGAAGGGCTCTGAGCCGTCACAGCCATCTGCGCCTGAGCAAGGCGACGAAATGCTGGCTGGGATTCAGGCTGTCTTGGGAAACGTTCCCGTCCCCGATCTTGGCGTGTTGGGTCAAGCCTTCGAAACTACGGTGAAGAAGCAAGACGAGGCCTCAAGTGAATCCTCCGCCGTCGAGCTAATTGAATTGGGGGACCTAGATGGCGACGGGGTTTCAGAAGTTGCACTGAAGTTGCTGGTCACCGAAACGAGCCAGGAGGATGCCCAGGGGCAGGAGTCTCCCCCTTCTTCGCGCGGACTTTATTTGCTCTCCTGGGATGGGACTCGCTGGAAAGCCTCACCCCTTGCCGCCTCAGCAGAGAATATTCAATTCAAAGTCGTCCGGCTCGGGAAAAGCACGGGTCGTTGCATTGCCGTGGTGAATGTGATGGGGGAAGAGGCCGTACCTTACCCGGCGATATTTCAGGTGCGGGAACATGAGGCCGCCTTACTCTGGGACAGTCAGGGTGGAGATAACCGCTACAATGCCCTCGCGCACGGCCAGATTGAATTTCAGGATAACGCGAAGCTTGACCAAACAAACATGATCGTAATCGGGCGGGCAGACCCTGGACTTCTGCAATTCGCGCCCGACGGGCATCGCGGCTTCAGCGCAAGATGCGTTTATCACTGGGACGGGCAAGCCTACGTTCCTGCCCAAACGGAATACTCACCCGGCCCTGATAACACCCTGTACCGTTTCATCGCGGCGCTGCACCTGCACGATTTTCGCAGCGCCTACGCCCTGATTGACCCAGGCAAATTCCTGAAGACCGATGCGCCGAGCCTGGAGAAGTTCCGCCAGATGATGGAAGAGAATTGGCGGGAGTTCTTGGACGATCAGGTTTTCCAGGCGCGAGAGGCTAATGCCGGCTCGCCTGACGCACTTGCGTTCGAGCTTCCCGAAAAGCACTATGTCTACCTGCCCACGCTGAGCAACGACGGCAGATTCCTGTTGATCGGCCTGGAGCGCAAGGTCGAGATGCCAGGCACAGGTTCAGGTCAAGATTCCCCATGAGCAGGCCGCGCCGATTCAGTGAGGTTTCGGGTTTTGTACTCGCGGGTGGAGCGAGTCGGCGCATGGGATTTGACAAAGCCAGGTTGCCGTTGGGTTCAGAAAGCATGCTGGACCGGCAGATTCGCTTGCTGCGTGCCATTTGTCGTTCGGTGTCGATCATCGGGCCTCCCCACAGATTCCCCGACGCAGGGATTCAGGTTTACGAAGATGAGATCGCGGGCCAGGGGCCTCTGGGCGGTATTCATGCCGGGTTGCGCAGGGCGCGCACAGAATTCAGCTTGTTCTTGAGTTGTGACATGCCCCTTATGGACGCCAGATTTCTTCGCTACCTCTGCGAACAGGCATTAGTAAGCCGCGCTTCGGCAACGCTTCCCCCGCCTTGGGCGAAGGGAGTGTACCCACTTTGTGCGGTACTGCGACGGCGTGTGCTCTCGACCGTCCGTTCCAGCCTCACCTTGGGACAGAACCAGGTGGGTCGATTCTTCAAGAAGGTTCAGCGGCGCACCATCAGCAAGGCCGAGTTTGCGCGCGCAGGATTCTCCCTCCGCATTTTCTGTAATGCAAATACGCCTGAGGAATACCAGATGGTGCGGCGGCAATTAGAGGCTCTCCACAATCAAACCGTAGTGGCCGAATTGGGGGCATTTCCGGTGTTCTCCGGGGAGCGAAGTGGCCGCACATGACGAGCAGCCCGGAATCAAAAAGTTTCGAGTCCCCGTATTTTCAGTTCGTCCATGTTTACAAGGCGTTTGACGAACAGCCGGTGCTGGAGGACGTGAATTTTGAGGTGCGCCGGGGCGAGATGGTGGTCGTGCTGGGGAAAAGCGGGGTGGGGAAGAGTGTAACCCTCAAGCACATTCTGGGCTTTCTGCAACCGGACACAGGACAGGTTTTCGTTGCCGGCCGGGAAGTTTCGAAGATGCCCGAGGAAGAGTTGTTTGATGTCCGGCGCCGCGTGACCATGGTTTTTCAATCGGGGGCGCTGTTTGATTCACTGACGGTGGGCGAGAATGTTGCCTACCCTCTGCGGGAGCGTGCGGAATACGGGCTGGCGCTCGATGAAGATAGAATTCAGGCCCGCGTCGGTGAACTCTTAGCGATGGTGGAATTGGATGGCGTCCGCGATCTCATGCCTTCGGACCTGAGCACCGGCATGAAGCGCGCGGTGGCCATCGCGCGCGCCCTTGCCGCCAAGCCGGAAGCGCTTCTCTACGACGAGCCAACGACCATGGTGGACCCGCTGATGGCGCAGACCATTGCTGACCTGATTCTGAAACTGAAGCGCCAGACGGGCCTCACCTCGGTGGTGGTGACTCACGATATGAAACTGGCACGCAAGCTGGCTGACCGGGTTGTGTTCCTAGTCGATGGGCGTGTGGCGTTTTTCGGGCCAATCAATGAACTGGACGCCTCGCCAGAACCGATGGTGCAAGCTTTCATTTGGCTCGACGAGGTTTCTTTCCTGACAGGCAGGCGAGAGTGAACAGTCAACAGTCGACAGTCAAAAGCCGGCGCTTAGGCGGAGCCGAGAATGGTTGCGGCCCGCAGACTGTGAACTGTTGACTGTCGACTGTCGACTCTGAGCTATGCTGGTCCTAAACCGACATGAGGTCGAAAGCCTGCTGGACTTGGACCGCTTGGTGGAGGCGCTCGGTCCGGCGATGGTCGAGTTGAGCGCCGGTCGCGTCTCCATGCCGCCGCGCATTGTCGTGCAGGTCCGCGAGCGGGGAGGCTTGCTGGCCGCCATGCCCGTCTTTCTGGATTCCACGCAAACTCTGTCGACCAAATTGGTGAGTGTTTTTCCCGAGAACGCCGCGCTGGGTTTGCCGAGCCATCAAGCCGTGATTCTGGTTTTCGACGCGCACACGGGCTCGCCGCGCGCCATGCTGGACGGCACGGCGATTACGGCCCTGCGCACTGCCGCTGGCTCAGCGCTGGCGACGAGGCTGCTGGCGCGCCCCGAGGCGTGTATCCTGGCGATTGTGGGGACGGGAGTCCAGGCGCGCGCGCACGCCAAGGTCATCCCGCGTGTGCGACCCATCAAAGAGATCCGCGTAGTGGGTCGCAATCGCGCTCGAGCCCTCGCCATGGCAGAGGAAATCGCGCGTGGGCTGGGCATCCCAACCAAGGCGTCCGAAGTAGGGAAGGAAGCCTTTGCGGGCGCCGACATCGTTTGCGCCACCACACACTCCGCGGAGCCTGTTGTAAAGGGTGAATGGCTCGAACTAGGCGTGCACGTCAACTCCGTCGGGCTAAACCCGAATGGCCCGGAGTTGGACGGCGAGGCGGTAAGGCGAGCGTTGGTGGTAGTGGAAACCCGCGGGGCGGCGCTGGCACCGCTCCCCTCCGGCTCGACCGATTTGCGCTGGGCAATCCGTGACGGGCTGATTGGCGAAGAGCACATTCATGCCGAGATCGGCGAGTTGATTTCAGGCGCGCGGCCCGGACGAACCTCGCCAGACCAGATCACGCTCTACAAGTCAGTGGGAGTCGCGGTGCAGGACGCCGTCGCTGCACATTTGGTTCTCGAGGCAGCCGAGCAGCAAGGCGCGGGCAGGGAAATGGCAATCTGAGATTTGAAATTTGAAATCGGAAACTGGAAACTCGAAACTGGAAACTGAAAACTCGAAACTGGAAACTGGAAACTCGAAATTGGGAACTAGCGGAGCGGGTCGAGGATTCGGAATCTCAAGTAACCGATTCCCAGTTTCTAATTTCCATTTTCTAGTTTCTACCCTCCAGTTTCCGTGCTTGCCGAGATGAAATCCAAAACCACCATGACACTTGACCGCGTCCTTTCGCGGTTTGGCCTGGCGTCGCGCACTGCCGCGCGAGAAGCCATTCTTGCCGGGCGGCTGAAGGTAAACGGCAAGGTGGTGCGCGACCCGGACCTCTGGGTGCGGCCGGACCAGGCAACCCTGTACCTTGACGGCCAGCGCCTGAAGCCGGCGCGCAAGAGCTATTTGCTCTTTTACAAGCCTAAAGGTGTCATCACCAGCCACGGTGACCCTGGCGGGCGCAAGACCGTCTACGAGTGCCTTGGGGACATTGGGAAGTGGGTGTCGCCAGTGGGACGGCTGGATAAGGACACCTCCGGCCTTCTGCTCCTGACCAACGATACTGAGTTTGCCGACCATGTCACCAAGCCCGACAGCAAAGTTCCCAAAACCTACCTTGTGAAGACCAGCGGGATTCTGAGCGAAGAGACCGTCGCCAGGCTGAATGCCGGGGTCGAGATGAAGCGAGGTGATTGGGCAAGCCCTATCAGCGTGCGGCGCGTTGAAGACCGCGGAAAATACACTTGGTTGGAGGTCGAGCTCGCGGAAGGGAAAAACCGCGAGGTCCGGCGCATGATCGAAGCGGTGGGATTCAAGGTCCTGAAATTGGTCCGCACGTGCATTGGCCCGCTGACCTTGGCCGGACTGGAAGTTGGGAAGTGGCGCGAACTGACCCCCAGCGAGGTGGCAGCAGTCCGTAAGTCTTCAACAGGCTTCAAGAAAAACAGCCCCGGACCGAACGCTGGGCATATGGGCTCAACCGCCTCGGCCCCAGGGTCGGCCCCTAGCGGCAAGAGCGCACGCTGTCATTCTGAGCGAAGCGAAGAATCTCGCTCTGTGCAATTTCACGAACATACGAGATTCTTCGTCGCCTGCGGCTCCTCAGAATGACAGCGCGTACGAGTTTTTCCGCAGCCTGTTCAGCCCCCCGCTTTAGACTCAAAGACCTGCCTGAAGACGGCTGCCACAAAGACTGGCGAAAGGTTTTTCAACGACCTGCCAAGTCGGCCAAGGGTGCGGGGAGATTGAAAGGCTGGACGTCGACTGCGAGCCCCTGGACCGACACGAACTTCAGGGCATGCATGCCCAGCGCCCGCGCCGCTTCCACATTCTCAGCGCGGTCGTCAATGAAGAGACATTCTTCGGGTCTCGAGTGCACCACTTCCAGGCAAGCGTGAAAAATGGCGGCTTCCGGCTTGGCGAGTTGCACTTCCGCGGAAAAGCACACATAGTCGAAATCCCTGAACCAGGGAGCATATTGCCGCATGTAAGCGGAGATTTCGATGGGCATGTTTGAGAGGACAGCGATCTTCAGGCCACCTCTTTTCAGCGCCCGGACCCACTCCATCATGACGGGGTTCGCACGCATCCAGATTGCAATGTCATTGACGATGAGGCTATCGATTTGGGCCGGCGTGAGTTCCCTGCCGCCCGCTCTTGCAAGGCGCCGCCAATAAGTGGGACCGTCAACAGTCCCCCGGTCATAGTCGGTGCGAGTGCCCCAATAAATCTCCTCGAAGGGTTTCCCATCGAGCCCTGCCAGCGCCGCCAATCTCTGATAGTCGGAGGGTTGCGGAGGGAGGCTCAAGACATAGCCAAAGTCGAAGATCACGGTGTTGATTCTCATGCTCATTTGTTCATACCGGACACATGCCGGAGTTGGGCGCTACGTGTCGCGCGAGGAAAAGCCGGCTGGCCTGCTTAGCAGGATGCTGAATAATGTTTATGAAAGTTGTCATTCCGACCCAGAGCGGAGCGAAGGGGAGGAATCTCGCTCTGGAAACCCCGATCTGATCGGGGCGAGATTCCTCGTCGCCTGCGGCTCCTCGGAATGACAGCTTGGACGGGTTCTTCAGCATCCTGTTAGGATTCAAAAAGTGATTCCACGAACTCGCGCGGGTCGAAGGGGAGAAGATCGTCCACTTTTTCGCCGACGCCGATAAACTGAATGGGCAGGCCGAGCTCGCGAGCGATGGCAATCACCACCCCGCCTTTGGCGGTGCCGTCGAGCTTGGTAAGAATAATGCCGGTGGCGCCGCCGTGGTCGATGAACTGGCGGGCCTGCGCAAGGCCGTTCTGACCGGTGGTGGCATCAATGACCAGCAGGACCTCGTGCGGAGCGTTGGGGATTTCGCGCGCGGCGATGCGGCACATCTTCTCGAGCTCGGCCATCAGGTTGTACTTGGTGTGGAGCCGGCCGGCGGTATCCACAATCACTAAGTCGTAATGGCGGGTTCGGGCGGCGGCCAAGGCGTCAAAAAGCACGGCGGCGGGATCGGCCCCGGACTTCTGCTTGATGATGTCAACGTTAAGCCTGTCCGCCCATATTTCGAGCTGTTCGGTTGCGGCGGCGCGGAAGGTGTCCGCCGCGCACAGCAATGGCTTGCGGTTCTGCTGTAGGTGGAGGTTCGCCAGCTTGGCAATGCTCGTGGTCTTGCCCACCCCGTTGACTCCCACCACGAAGATTACGGCGGGCATGCCGGCAGGCGGTTGCCTGGCAGCAGGGGCAGTGGCTTGCCGGCCGCCAGTGGGATTTTCGAGTATCCTGAGAATTTCCTGCTCGACCGCAGCGCGAAGTTGCTTGGGCTCGGTGAGCTTTCTATAGCTGACCTGCTCGCGCAGGCGGTCGAGAATCTCGCCCGTAGTCTTGACTCCCAGGTCGGCGGTAATGAGGGTGGCCTCGAGGGCATCGAGAACCGACTGGTCCACCGTCTGTTTCCCTTCGACAATTTCCTCGATGCGCTCCACAAGTTGGGCCTTCGTGGAAGCAACTGCCTGCTTGAGGCGTTCGAAAAGACCAGGCTTTTTCTCTTTTTCACTCGATCCGAGGAGGCTCAGAGGCATAGAATTGCATTCTATCTTGAAGCGCCGAAGAGAGGGAAAAGAAAAGCAGGCGCGAGGTAATCGCTCAGACCCAGGCGACGAGCGATGTAGGGCCGGGGCTTGCCCCGGCCACAGGCCGATCCCGCACCTGCGGGATCGGCCCGACACCGCCCGAGACTGAGGGATTACAGGGCGAGGGAGAAGTGGATAAATTCTTAATCTTGGGTGGCCACCCCTTAGAGGGCCAGGTAGTCATCAGCGGGGCGAAAAACGCCGCCTTGCCGGCAATGGCGGCAGCGCTGCTCACGGAGCAGCGCGTGATACTTCGCAATGTTCCACGGGTTCGCGACATCAGCACGCTACGCAGCTTGCTGGAGGATTTGGGGGCAGATTCTTCGATCGCTCATGAGGAACACGGCAACCGCGTAGAAATTGAGGCTCGCCGGCTGAGCGAACCCGTAGCTCCCTACGATTTCGTGAAGCAGATGCGCGCCTCGATCCTTGTGCTCGGTCCGCTTTTAGCAAGGTTCGGTCGCGCGCGGGTCTCACTTCCCGGAGGATGCGCTATCGGCCTGCGTCCCGTCAATTTGCACATCAAAGGGCTGGCAAAGCTGGGCGCTACCCTAACCATTGAGCACGGCTACATCGAAGCCCGGGCGGAGGGGCTCAAGGCGGCGAACATCTACTTCGATACCATTTCGGTGACCGGCACAGAAAACCTGATGATGGCCGCCACCCTAGCCGACGGGACCACGGTGCTGGAGAATGCGGCGCGGGAACCTGAAGTCCAGGACCTGGCGGCGCTGCTCAATAAAATGGGCGCCAGCATTGAAGGCGCCGGAACTGACCGGATTGTCATTCAAGGAGTCAGCCGTCTGCACGGAGCGGAGCACCGGATAATCCCCGATCGCATTGAAACGGGCACGTTCCTTGTCGCTGCCGCTGTCACCGGCGGGCGCCTCACGCTCACCAAGTGCAGCGACCCGAGCCAACTCGCCGCCGTCACGGCCAAGTTGGCGGAAGTGGGTGTGCGAGTCGAGAAGCCGCCCTCGAGCTCGGGACAGGGCTGCGAGGCGAACGTGCTCGAAGTGCAAGCGTGTGAATCGTTGCGCGCTTCAGACATGACCACGCAAGAGTATCCGGGCTTTCCCACTGACATGCAGGCGCAATACATGGCGCTGATGACGCAAGCTCAGGGCTCCTCCGTCATCACGGAGACGATCTTCGAAAACAGGTTCCTGCACGCCCTGGAACTCGCGCGCATGGGCGCGGACATCTCCGTCAGCGGCCGGCGAGCGGCGGTCAAAGGGCGGACGCCTCTCAGCGGTGCGAACGTGCAGGCTTCCGATCTTCGCGCCAGCGCCTCCCTGGTCGTTGCCGGCCTGGCCGCTCAGGGCGAAACGCTCATCGATCGCGTTTACCACATCGATCGCGGCTACGAGCGCATCGAAGAAAAGCTCAACAAAGTGGGAGCTAAGATCCGCCGCATTTCGGAAGGATGAACGGATTTTGGATTTTAGATTTCCCTGTCCCTTATGCTTACTGTTCGAGCAGCGTAATCTAAAATCTAAAATCCAAAATCGCACCAGCCCCCAGTCTCTACTGCCCTCTAAACCAATCAACAAACAAGCGCATGCCCTCTTCGAAAGAGACCTTTGGACTGTAGCCCAATAGCCTTCGCGATTTTTCCAGGCTGGCAAAGGTAACCGGCATGTCTCCCGGCGCGGTGGGAAGGGCTACTCTCCTCGCTTTCTTGCCGAAAGCACTTTCCAATGTCTCAATCATGTAATCCAGCCGCACCGGGTGGGAATTGCCGACGTTGAAGATCTCGAAGGGATAGTCGCCTTCCAGGGCCAACTCGATGGCCGACACCACGTCAGTAACATAGGTGTAATCACGGCTCATACTGCCGTCGCCAAAGACCGGCAGTTCCTTTCCCTCTTGAATGAGCTGGGCAAATTTTCGGATCGCCAAATCGGGGCGTTGTCGAGGGCCGAAGGCAGTGAAGATGCGGAGACAAATGATGGGAAGCTGATATAAATGCGAGTACGCGAAAGCCAGGCCTTCGCCAGCCGCTTTTGTGGCGGCATACACCGAGAGCGGCTTGCTTGTGGGATCGTCTTCGGAGAACGGCACGCGATTGAACTGACCATACACCGAGCTCGAAGAGGCGAAAACAAACCGTTGCACCTCGTATTTTCGGCTGAGTTCCAACAGGCACAGCGTCCCGTCGACATTGACTGAAGTGTAGAGTGCGGGATAAAGAAGCGAAGGCCGCACGCCCGCCCGCGCCGCGAGGTGGATCACCGCATCCGGTTGAGCCGTTTGAAAGACTTGCTCGAGCCGGCTGGAATCGCGGATGTCTACGGCATAGAAATCATAGTCACCGGCCGATTTCATCGCTTCCAAATTGGCGCGCTTGAGTTGCGGGTCATAGAAATCGTCCAAGTTATCCACCACCACAACACGTCTTCCGGACCGCAACAAATCTTCACATAGGTGCGATCCAATGAACCCCGCGCCCCCAGTCACCAAAACCCTATTCATGGTTATTGCCATTTACCCAGACTAAGCCGTTTATTTTCAATAACATTCCCGCTTAAAACTCGTAACTATATTTGTTTTCTACAACATTCCCGCTTTACCCCGGCCCGTGGAAAGCCGACCCTTTGTTTTCATAGACATTCCCGCGGCGTTCCTTCACTTTTGATAAACTCTTTTCTTCTTTCCCCTGCGACAAATGACTTATTGTCCCTTAGAAATCACTGGGTCCCCTGGCCTTTTGGCCCCGCCCGGCACATGATCGAGAGTGGATTGGGGCGTGGGGGGGAGCATTGGAGCAAAGTATTCCAGGAAGCCACCACCTCCTGCACAGCTTCAACTTACCATTCTAGCCTATCATTTTCCGCGTGTCAAGAGACACGGTGTCCATTCTTCGGGGTTCGGACGAACCCACGGTAAATGGAAGGTTCGCCTCAGCGGACACGCGCCACCAGCGGCCAAAGAAAATTCTCTGTGCACCGCGGGGGACTTTTTAGGGTTGCAAAAGCTGGGTTTCGAAGGTAGAAATGTCACTGGTGGTCCGGTTCACAAATGTCGCTAAATCAGGAGGTTCGTATGATGACCAGTCGGCGTGATTATCTGAAGGCGATAAGCAAGGGGCTGGCTGCGGCGGTTGTAGCTGAGGGGGCAAAGCCGTTCGCCCTCGCTGCCCGAACCGAGTCGAAAGCCGAAGGCGGCAAGCTGGGGATGCCGGGGCTTTACCGAGGCCGAGTGGTCGCGGTCGAGAATCCGGCGGTGCTGGTATCGGGTCAGTACCAGGCCGAGGCGGTTCGCCAGATGATGCGCCGGGGGATGGTGGAATTGACAGGCGCGGACGGCTGGGTGGATGCATGGCGGCGCTTTTTCGAGCCGGGGGATGTGGTGGGGATCAAGCTCAGCCCTGTGGGCCAGCCGCTGGTGAAGTCAGACGCGACGGTGGTGCGCGAGATCATCGCAGGCCTCGAAGCCGCCGGCGTCAAGCCTCAGGATATCGTCGCCTACGACCGCTACCGCCGGCAGTTCTACCGGGCCGGATACGACAAGTGGCTGCCCGAGGGCGTCCGGAACTCTTCCGCTGCCGAGGACGGCGACAACATCCAGCAGGCGATCGCAGGGTACGACCCGGACCACTACATGGAGATGGCGCTTACGCTGCCGGGCTACGACATCGACAACCTCACGGCGCGCCGCTCCTATGCGGCCCGCTTCATCACCCGCGAGGTCAACAAGCTGATCAACGTCCCCTGCCTGAAGGACCACCAGTCAGCCGGCATCACGCTGGCGCTCAAGAACCTGTCGCACGGCTTGGTCAACAACGTCAGCCGCAGCCACGGGACCCAAAGCCTCAACGCTTGTAACGCCTTCATCCCCGCCGTCGTGGCCATGCCCGTGATCCGGAACAAGACCGTCCTCCATATCCTCGACGGCGTTAAGGATCTCTATCACGGTGGGCCCACCTCGCGCCCGCAGTTCGTTTGGGAGCACAACACGCTCTACTTCGCCACCGACCCCGTCGCGCTCGACCACATCGGCTGGGATGTGATCGACGCCAAGCGGGTTTCGGTCGGGATGAAAAAGCTGGTGGAAGATACGCCCGATCAGTTCAGCACCTTCGTACACCGGCAGCCCGAGCACGTCGAAATCGCAGGCGCCCTCGGGTTGGGCGAGTGGGACCGGGCGAAGATAGACGTGCGGCAGTTGAAGTTGTAGCCGATCGCCCACCGGCCCTGTTCCGATTCGCGCTCCGCGGAATGCCAAGCGAAGTCAGCCGTGGGCAGTGCAGAGAAGCAAGAGAGCAATTCAAAATTTGAAATTCAAAATTGCCCTAGCCCCAGGCGTCGCTTTTCAATGGATCAGTGGTTCAATGAATAAATGCTCATTTGCCGCTGGCCCCGCCTTGCAATGATTCAACGGATCAGTGGATTCAATGAATCCATGACTCATTCAGCCGTTCCAGCAAGTTAGAGAGGCACTGCTGGAAAGACACCCCACCGCTCGCCGGGCCGGAGGCGAATGGCACGGTCAATGACGACCTTTGGGCTTCGCAATCAATTTTGGCTTCGCTATGCCGATGAGTTCGGCACAGGAGGGTCTGGCTTCTTCATGGGAGGGGATACCAGCATACCCTGCGCGCGCTGAGATTTTTCCGAGGCTGCACTCCACCCTTTTGACTTGCGCCAGCGCGAAAACTCCTGGCAGTACTTGGCCAGTTCCTGGGCAGCAAGTTTATGAGCAAATTCCTGTTCAGGGGATAAAGGAGGAAGAGAGTCCAACGTCATGTGTACCTCCACGGGAAGAAGCATTATACCATCGAGCCCTGAGTCAAGTGTGTTGCGACACCTCACAGTTTCACGGTCGATGGACCTTTTGGCGTGGAAACGGGATTAATGTCAATGGAAACCACCGCGTGGGGGGCTGATTTCTCGAGGCACTGGATTGTTGCGGCACCTCCTGGATGAATCGCCTTTCACCCCAGTGGATTACGACACGCGGTGCTCTTCAACTTCGAGACTGGGGATGAAGGGGGCATACCTTGCCCGCCGCCGGGTTTTGCGAAGCGAGATGGTTTTATCCTACAATGTTTCAATCGCAGGTATTCTGGACGTGGTTTTGCTACGTGGTCTACTCATCCTCGGGCTGATCGGGCTCAATGCGTTTTTCGCCGCCACCGAATACGCGCTCCTGAGCGTGAGACGGACACGCATCGAGCAACTGGTGCGGGGAGGTGATCCTCGCGCGCGCCTTGTTCAGGTCCTGCTGGCGGACATCGGCTCTCTTATCTCAGGTACGCAACTTGGCGTGACAGTCATCAGCCTGCTGATGGGCTGGCTTGGGGAGGGGTTCATCGCGGGGGCCCTCCAGCATCTGGTGGGCACCGGACCCCATGGGCATGCCTCCGTTGTAGTGGTGCACTCGATTGCTTCGGCCTGTGCCTTTGTGCTCATCACCGTTTTTCTCATGGTGCTTGGCGAGCTGGTTCCGAAAGCGGTTGCGTATGACCATGCCGAGATGGTTTCCTTGGTGGTCGCCCGGCCTATGCTCATTTTCCTGAGGCTAAGCCGTTACGCCGTGGGAGCTCTGGTGGGAATGGCAAACGCCGTTTTGGGCGCACTTGGCCGTTCTCCCTTGCGGGGTTATAGGCCGCTTCCCACGCCGGAAGAAGTGAAACTCATTGTGTCGTCGATCCGCAAGCACGGGCTGTTGCGGGAAGAACAAGAGGATATGATCGACACGGTCTTTGACCTGGACCGTATTCTGGTTCGGGAGATCATGGTGCCCTGGACCAGGATCACTTGCCTGCCGCTTACCCAGGACCTCAGGCTCCTGCTCGACCGAATCGTGAAAGACCAACACTCGCGGGTGCCGATTTATGAAGGATCGCCGGACCACGTGGTGGGCATTCTTTACACCAAGGACCTGCTGAGGGTGGTTTCGGAGCGACTGAAGAGCGGCGTGCCATTGCAGGCGCCCATGGATTTGCGCCCCATACTCCGCCAACCCATGATCGTCCCCGAGGCCAAGCCTCTCAGCCAGGTACTCGAGGAGGCGCGGAAACATCATTCTCACCTGGCCTTGGTGGTTGACGAATTCGGCACCTACGTTGGCCTGGTGACCGTCGAGGACGTGTTGGAACAACTCGTGGGCGAAATCCGTGACGAGTACGACCAGGACGAGCAAGCCATCCACCAAGTCAGCGGCAACGTGCTCCTGATGGATGCGTCGATCAACCTTAGGGAACTGGCGAATGACTACGAGATTGTCCTGCCCCGTGGAGTTGGATATGAAACGCTGGCCGGATTTGTGCTTTCCCTTTTGGGGGTAATCCCCAAAGGCGGCGAGAGCATCGCTTATGAAGGCCGCCGATTCACAGTGGCTGAGATGGACGGCCAGCGTGTGGCGAAAGTCAGAATTGAGAAACTCCCCATTACCTCTCCTCAAGCCCGCCCGGCCTCTGGACGACCGCCTATTCAGGCTTCGTGAACCCGAACTCCGTGAGCCCGTCGTTCAGTCGCCGCATCGCGAGTGCCGCGAAGCGGCATACGGTGAGTAGTCCCGCCACGCGGGATGAAACCTACGGAAAGAGGAGCCGCGAGATCATTCCGGCCCTGGAGGGGCCGAACGGTCAACCCCGCCGGGGTTGGGCGGTCGGGTGGGCTTTGCTATCCGCAGGTTAAAACCTGCGGCTACTCACGGTTGGCCCCTGCCGGGGCCTGCCACGCTCCCATCGATCCTCCCTTTCAGTACCCGTTTCTGACATCACGGATAGCCGCTTTCGGCTATGCATGCTCAGAATGACACGGGGTGGGTTTTTTCGTCCCAAGCCAGCCGTGAATTCCGAAGGGAGGGCGAGTGGTTAAGCAGGGAGTGCGCCACCGATAACCACGCCCACATCCATGCCTCGGTTTGCATTCAGAATTTTGGCGGCAGAGCCGCGGTTGATGCAGATTTCAATGAATCCGGAACTCCCTACCATGGCAAAAAGCTCCGAGGGCCTGCCCATCGAGTAGGCCAAATTGAGGCGGGTAATTTCCTGGTGGTTGACAATTATTTTGAAAGGCGGAGGGTTCTCCGAAAACAGTTCCGGGACGTCTTCCGGACTGATATTGGTGATGAGGTTTCCAAACGAGTCCACCTTTAAGGTCATGCCTTTGACCAGATTCTCGCTCACCCGTTTAGGTTTCGGGGAACTGAACTGGGTGTAGTCAGTGATCGGGTCGCCGAATTTTTCCACTTCCACCCCTTTGCTCAACCAGCCGGCGATAGGAGCGAAGATATCGCGGCCGTGGAAAGTGTTACTGACGGGATTCAGGAAATAGTGATCGGCGGTGACGTGCCAGACCTTGACACTCTCCTCGCGCGTGAAAAGCAGTGAAAGGACGCCGTTGTCAGGCGCCACGAATCTGTGTTGCCCGGCGCGGGCCAGGATTGGCCGTCGCGCCGTTCCCACTCCAGGGTCCACGACAACCAGATGGATAGTACCGCTGGGGAAGTACCTGTAGCTCTGGACCAGTGCGTACGCGGCCTCAAAAATATCGTAGGGAGAGACTTGGTGGCAGATGTCCACAATCTGAACCTCGGGGTTGATGTTGAGGATAACACCCTTCATCGTCCCCACATAGTGGTCCGCCGTTCCGAAGTCTGTTATTAGAGTGATGATAGGTCTGTGAGGCAAGACTCCTCCTGCTTTCGAGCAATGTATCATGTCCCCTGTAAAATGGCGCGGAATTGTTCGAGCGTCATGGGTGCAGTCGAGGCCGTGCCCAGATTCTCCTGCACGTGTTCGAGATTGCTCATGCCCACCAGAGCGCAGGTAATGCCGGGCGTGGAGCGAACAAACTGGAGGGCTCGTTGTGCGTCCGTTCGCATCCCCGGAAACCAGCTTCGAGACTCCGGCGGCAATCCTTGGGTGAGTTGGCCTTGCAGGAGGCTGGCGCTCGCGAACACCATTAATCCGTGCGCCCTGGCCACCTGTAAGAGGGGGGCCAGCTTCCGGCCCGCCGGCTGGGTGCTTGCCATGCGTGCCTCCAGCATGGCGAGGTTGAAAGGCAACTGGAGGGCGCGAAAGTGATGCTCTTTGCCTCCTACTTCCTCCGCTAAACGCAGAACGTCGGTCAACGAAAGGGCTTCGACCGAAGGCGGGCCCACTCGATAGGCGTTCCAGGTCGCCGTCCCGTACCTCCGTATTTTGCCTTCCGCCACGGCCTTCTCGAGCGCCGCAAAGGCCGCCTTTAACCGGCGGAAGAATTCCTCGCGGCCCACTTGGCTCAGTTGCGTCTCCGGGTTGTGAACGTAGTAGATGTCCAATGTCTCGACGCCGAGGTTCCGGCGGCTGGCGTCAATCTGGTTTTCCAGGTACTTGGGGGAGATGACATGGCAGCCGGCAACAACCTCCTCCATGCGGATTATGCCGGGGTCCAAGAGTTTCTCCTGGAAATAGGCAGAAGGGTCCGGCGGTTCTTCGCTGTCGAAGGTCAGGAACCCGCCCTTGGTGGCCAGGATGACTTCGTCGCGCTGGACTTCGCCGGAGGAAATCAGTGCTGCCAGCGCCTGGGCGATGGCGCGTTCGCTCCGCTGCTGCCTGTAGTTGATGGCCGAATCGATGACGTTGACCCCCATCAACACCGCTCGCGTGACGGCCTCTCTGTAACGTGCATCGTAAGCGGCGGTGGGCTCCCCGAGGTAGGTGCCGATTCCGATGGAGGAAATCCAGAGACCTTGCGCCTCGCGGATATGCCCTGGCAGGCGCGCCGCAAATCGCTCGCGAAAGCGCGCCGTACCTTCCGCCGTGGCGAAACCTGGAATCAGCATGAAGTCAGAATCCGGCCCAAGAGTCTACCCCTTTTCTAACCCGGAACTCTTGAAAAAAACAAGCACAAGAAAGGTAGGTGGTAAGGGGCAGGTCGTATGTGGGGGGCGGAGGATGCTTTTCCCCACCTACCACCTACGGCCTACCACCCACCTTTGAAGGGTCAGTTGGGGCTGGCCTTAACCAGGAAAATCGGGATCTCGCTTTCGTGCCGAACCTTGGTGATGGTGGTCCCGTGGATCAGATCGTCAATCATCTTGTGTCCGTGGGCCGCCATGGCGATGAGATCGCAATGTTCTCCGCGGGCGGTCTTCAGAATCGCGCGGGCCGGCTCGCCCCGTTCGTGGCGCGCGGTCACCCGGAAACCTTCTTCCCGCAGCTTCTGCGCCACGCTCTCCAGATACTCGCGGTCCTCCTTCATCTCCTGTGAGTCCGAGAGATTCAGGTTATCCTGCCACTGCGCCGCCCAGCCGGTCGATACGTGGAGCAGCAGAATCTCCGCCTGGGCGAGTTTCGCCAGTTCCTTCACCTGCGGCAAAAGCACGTTGTCGGCTTTGCTGTGATCGAGAGCTACGAGAATCTTCTTGAACATGATGACGCCTGCCTAGCTGGCCCAGCTTTTGACGGTCAGGACCAGGAGATAAGCATTCAAGATAGCAATAATCCCCGCCACCATCCAGGCGAGGGTTTTGAGCCAGAGCGGGTTTACGAATTCGCCCATTCTTGCTCGGTTGCTGGTGAACTGAACCAAGGGAAAAACCGCAAAGGAGAGTTGCAGACTCAAGATGACCTGGCTGAAGATCAAAAGCTGTGCCGTTCCCCGATGTCCGAAAAACGCCACGGCGATAATCGCGGGAATAATAGCAAAGAGCCGCGTAATCAGCCGCCTCAGCCAGGGCGTCAGACGGATGTTCAAGAATCCCTCCATCACGATTTGCCCAGCCAGTGTTCCGGTCAGCGTGGAGTTCTGGCCGGAACACAGCAGGGCTATGGCAAAGAGTACGCTGGCCATTTGCGTCCCCAGCAGCGGCGCCAGGGTGTAGTAAGCATCCTGGATTTCTGCCACTTGGTTCAACCCGTGGCGGTAGAACGTGCCGGCCGCCATGATGAGAATCGCCGCGTTAATGAAGAAAGCAAAATTGAGCGCCACCACGTAATCCAGCAGGTTAAATCGCAGCGCGGTTCGTATCCCCTCCCGGTCCCGCGCGATCGCCCGCGTCTGGACCAGCGAGGAATGGAGGTAAAGGTTGTGGGGCATCACCGTTGCGCCCATCATCCCGATGGCAATGTAGAGCATCTCGTGGTTGGTCAAAAGCTCTGGGGTGGGAATAAGGCCTTTCCCGATTTCGACCAAATTTGGTTTTACCAGGAGAATCTCCACCAGGTAGCAGACACCAATCGTCCCGATGAGGGCTACCACCAGGGCTTCGAGGTATCGGAACCCCTTGTTCTGAAGGTAGAGGATCGCCAGGACATCGAGCGCCGTCAGGCAGACGCCGATCAAGAGCGGGATATGGAAGAGCAAGTTGAGCGCGATGGCCGACCCGATCACCTCCGCCAGGTCGCAGGCGGCGATGGCAATTTCACACAGCACCCACAGGAACAGGCTGGTTCTCCGCGAATAATAGCTACGGCAGGCCTGCGCGAGGTCGAGTTGCGTGACGATGCCCAGCCGCGCGGCAAGCGCCTGGACCAGGATCGCCATCAGGTTGGACATGAAGAGGACGAAGATGAGCTGGTAGGCAAACCGCGACCCCCCAGCTATATCCGTGGCCCAGTTCCCGGGGTCCATGTACCCCACGGCGACCAGGAAGCCCGGCCCGGAAAAGGCCAGCACTTTTCTCCAGAAGGCCGCTCCGGTGGGAATGCCCACCGTCCTGTGGACCTCAGGGAGAGAGGGCATAGGGGGTGAGCGGTGATCTGAGGTTAGGTGCGGTTCGTCCATCGGTCGCTAAGTATAGTTGAGTTATGTTCCGAATTCTTCGTTGGCCCCTACCCGTATGTGGTAGGTGGTATGTGCGGGGGAGGTTTTTCCCCTCTACCATCTACCACCTACCTTCTGACTTCTGACTCCCGACTCGTCACTCGTCACTGCTCTATAGTCGAGGGCCTGGAGGTTTCGCTCCACGCGGTCCATGTAGTCCTGGTCTCTAATCGAAGGCAAGTTGGCGCGGACGTTCTCAATCGCTCCACGCTTGGCGGTCCCGGCAAGGTCGAGCGCGACCGCAAGGTCCGGGGCAGCTAGCCGGATGGTGATGTCCCGCAGGCTGGAAATGATCTTTGCAACTTCCGCGCTCAATTCGGCCGTTTCTAGTGGCACCGAGGCAGCATTCTTGCCGGCCTCTTCTATGGCTTGTGCGCGCCCGGCTTTTTCGGTTTCGGTGGATTTGGCAAGTTTGAAGGCCGCCATCACCGCTTCGTAGCTCCGTGCGTCGCGGTCAGTGTTTTCGAGCAGGCGTTGCCGCAGCGAGGAGAGCCGGTTCTGTAACTCTTTCAGTTTCGTGTGATGCGCCTCGAGTGATTTCCGGTTGAGTGACAACCCGCAAACCATCTCACCAAGCGCTGCGGCTAGCGCCCCGCCGAGTGCTGAGACGCTTCCGCCGCCGGGTGTTGCAGTCGGCGCCGCCACTGCGGTTACGAATGCTTCTGCCATCGCGCGCAACGTCCGAGTCTTTTCTTGCGCCGCCGATTGGGTCTGCTCCCGGATGATTTGGTCGAGGCGGTTTTCAAAAACAAGTTGGGGATGATAGTTCTCCACCTTGAGGTGCTGCACTGCGGCGTCCTCCAACGCCCGGAGGGGAACCAACCCAACGATCTCGCTGCCTACGACGTCAACGCCATGCGCCGCCGCTTCTCGCGTCACGGCATCGAACGCTGTCGTGATGGAGGTCGTCTCAAAATCCGTCAGGTTCATTGAGACCTGCCCCAGGTTGCGGGATTTCAGCTCCACACCAATTGCCTTCACACAGGGAAAGCCGCCGCTCGAAGCGCGGATCTTCTTGGCAATCGCCTTCGCCAGCGCCACACCAGGCGTGTTCAAGTTGATGTTATAGGCAATCAGGAATTTCCTCGCGCCCACCACGGTTGCTCCGGCTGTCGGATGCAGCGCCGCCTCGCCGAAATCGGGATGCCGCTCAGGGTTGGTGCGCACCTCCTCGCGCACGCCCTCGAATTGGCCACGCCGGATGTTCTCCAGGTTCTTGCGTTCCGGCTTGCGGGCCGCCGCCTCGTACAGATAGGTGGGGATTTTGAACCGGCGCCAGGCTTCTTCGGCCACCCATTCGGCGATGCGCACGCATTCTTCCAGCGTAACGCCTGAGATCGGTATGAACGGCACAACGTCTGTGGCGCCGAGCCGAGGGTGCGCGCCCTGCTGCTGGTTCAGGTCGATCAATTCCGCCGCCTTACCGATGCCCCGCAGAGCCGCTTCCCCTACGCTCTCGCGCGTGCCCACCAGGGTGATGACGCAGCGGTTATGGTCCGTGTCCATTTCCTTATCGAGCAGGTAAACGTCCCGTCCGTCCAACAGCGCCCGGATGATGGTCTCGACCTTTTGGGGATCGCGTCCTTCACTGAAGTTCGGAACACATTCGATGATGGTTTGCATGCAGAGAATTTAGCACGAACCGGAGGCCGTGTGTGCTCTTGCCGGTGTTGGGTCTATTTGGAAGCAGTCCATCGTCCGTGGTCGAGGAGAACGGCAGGGCATATGGTCTTTCCCCTCTCCCCAGAGAGAGGGCTGTGTCTCCGACTTCGGTGCACGGTTATTTACCCGACGACATCTTACCCACGGACAACGGACCACGGACAACTGACAACGGACCACGGACAAACCTTTAGCGGCCGCCAGCTGCTTCCCACACAATGCGGCCCGCTTTTACAGTCATCCGGCAATGATTCACGCCAAAATAGTAGGGAATCTCGCGGAAGTCACCCAAGTCCATCACAATCACGTCGGCCTGTTTGCCAGGTTCAAGCGAGCCGAGGCGGTCCGCGCGGCGCAGCGCACAGGCCGCGTTAATAGTAGCCGCAGAAATTGCCTCGGCAGGCGTCATGCGCAGGGCAGAGCAGGCCACCGAAAGGATGAATTGCATATTGAGAGTGGGGCTGGTTCCGGGGTTGAAGTCGGTGGCAAGCGCGACGATGGCGCCTGCGTCGATCAGCTTACGGGCAGGAGGATATGCCTTGAGGCCAAGATGGAAGTTCGCGCCCGGAAGCAGCGTCGCTACAACCTGGGAGCGGGCGAGGGCGTGGATGTCTGCGGCGGAGAGCTTGTCGAGGTGATCCGCGGAAGCTGCCTCGGCTTCCACCGCCAGGTAGCTTGCTCCTGTTCGAGTAAGCTGCTCAGCATGCAGGCGCGGAATCAGGCCTTGTCGCTTTCCGGCCGCCAGCACTCTCCGGCATTGCTCTACACTAAAGGCGCCTCGGTCGCAAAAGCAGTCGATGAATTCCGCCAGCTTCTTGCGCGCCACCCTAGGAATAAGTTCCCGCACGACCGTCTCGATATAGGCGTCCGGGCGTCCGGCGTATTCAGGAGGCAAGGCATGCGCGGCAAGGAGAGTGGGCACGAGTTCAAGGTCTGAGGTTTGGCGAAGCCGGCGAATCGCCTCCAGGAGTTTCAGCTCCTGCGTTACTTCCAGGCCGTAGCCCGTCTTCACTTCCAGGGTTGTTGTGCCGTGGGCCGCAAACTGCCTCAGAAAGCCTTCGCCCTGTCGGACCAGCGAGTTTACGGAAGCCTGCCGCACTCTCCGTGCCGACAACCTTATCCCTCCGCCGGCACGAGCAATTTCCTCGTAGGTCTTTCCCTGCAATCGCTTTTCGTAATCTCCCACACGGCTTCCGGCAAATACCAGGTGGGTATGCGAATCCACGAAGCCGGGCATCACCACCGAACCCCGGCAATCGACGGCCTCGGCCTTCAACCGCCGCGCCTCTGCGTCCAGACTGCGTGTCTGACCAACTCGCAGGATGCTGGTCCCCTGGGTCAGTATCGCGCCATCGGCGATGATTCCAAGTTGCGAAAGGGCTTTTCCACGCCGGGGACAAGGCAAGCCCGCGAGGGTGAGCAGTTGCTCAGCATGGCGGAAGAAGAGTGAACTCGCTGCGCAAAGTGGCATTGGACGGCTCTTGATTCTCTGCTAGAATCATGACCAACGAAATCGGAGGGTAGGTGCTATGCCCCAATACGAATATGTCTGCAAGGGATGCACGAAGACATTCAGCTTGATCATGACGCTGGCCGAATACGACAAAGGGAAAGTGGCCTGCCCAAAATGCAAGAGCAAAAAGGTTGAGCAGAAAGTCGCGACCTTTTTCGCGGTCACTTCCAAGAAAAGCTGAGAAGAGCAGTGACAAGTGACGAGTGACAAGTCCGAGGCGGCAAGGATTTTTGTCCTTCTGCTCGCCACTCGTTCCCGCCTTGCGGGATCACTTGTCACTGTACTATTCGCTTGTCACTGGGGTTTTTATTCCCGCCTTTCGCGCGAAGGTGACGGCTTCTTCGTAGCCTGCATCCACGTGGCGGGCTACGCCGATGCCTGGATCGTTGGTCAGCACGCGGTTTAGCCGCCTGGCCATTTCCGGAGTGCCATCGGCCACGGTGACCTGCCCGGCGTGGAGGGAGTAGCCGATTCCGACTCCCCCGCCGTGATGGAACGAGACCCAGCTTGCTCCTGAGGCGGTGTTCAGGAGCGCGTTTAACACCGGCCAGTCGGCGATGGCGTCGCTGCCATCCTTCATGCTCTCGGTTTCACGGAAAGGCGACGCCACGGACCCGCAATCGAGATGGTCGCGACCGATAACGATGGGGGCCTTCAGCTCGCCCTTCGCCACCAAATCATTAATCCGCTCCCCGAACAGCGCCCGTTCACCATACCCCAGCCAACAGATTCGTGCCGGCAGCCCCTGAAACTTTACGTGTTTGTGCGCCAGCCGGATCCAGCGGTCGAGGATGGGATTGTCAGGGAAGAGTTCCAGCACCAAGTCGTCGGTCCGGTAAATATCCGAAGCTTCGCCGGAGAGCGCGGCCCAGCGGAACGGCCCGCGTCCCTCGCAGAAGAGAGGCCGGATGTAGGCAGGAACAAATCCCGGGAAGCTGTAAGCGTCCTTCACGCCCCCATGCTCGAAAGCCATGGTGCGGATGTTGTTGCCGTAATCGAATGTAGCCGCGCCCAGCTTCTGGAGCTCTAGCATGCCTGTGACGTGGTGCGCTATGGACTCGTAAGAACGCTTCAGATAGTCATCTGAATTCTTCCGCCTGAGCTCGCCGGCTTCTTCGAGCGTCAGGCCCGAGGGGATGTAGCCGTTCAACGGGTCGTGCGCGCTGGTCTGGTCTGTAAGCAGGTCGGGCACCACACCGCGGCGGGCCAGTTCGGGGATCACTTCCGCGCAGTTCCCAACCAAGCCCACGGACACGGCCTGTTTCTGGCGGACGGCGTTTTTCAGGATGCGGAGCGCCTCGTCCAGGTCGTTCACGCAGATGTCGCAATAGCCGCCGCGGATGCGTCGCTTGATTTTTTCGGCGTCCACTTCGACGCCCAGAAAGGCGGCGCCATTCATGGTGGCAGCCAGTGGCTGGGCTCCTCCCATGCCGCCCATTCCCCCCGTGACCACCAACTTGCCCGCAAGGTCACCCCCAAAGTGCTTGCGGGAGGCGGCGGCGAAAGTCTCGAAAGTCCCCTGCAGAATCCCTTGCGTGCCAATATAGATCCAGCTTCCGGCTGTCATCTGGCCATACATCATGAGGCCCAGGCGCTCGAGTTCGCGGAACTTCTCCCACGTCGCCCAATGCCCCACTAAATTGGCGTTGGCGATCAGCACCCGCGGCGCCCATTCGTGAGTTCGGAAAACGCCTACCGGCTTACCAGACTGCACCAGGAGGGTTTCGTCGTTCTCCAGCTTCTTGAGGGCTTCCACGATAGCGTGATAACAATTCCAATTCCGCGCAGCTTTGCCCGTGCCACCGTAAATGATGAGTTCCTGCGGCCGCTCGGCCACCTCCTCGTCCAGGTTATTCATCAACATCCGCATGGCGGCCTCTTGTTGCCAGCCTTTGCAGGAAATCTGGCTCCCCCGAGGCGCGCGAATGGGCTGATATGTGGTGGCCGAGGAATCGCTTCGATTCAAAACACGGCTTTCCGTCATGCCTATCCCCCTGAGCAAATCTTAGCCCAATGCCGAGGAAAGAGAAAGTGCGGCCTGACAGCCAATTAGGGTTAGTTGGACTCAGGGAGTGGAAGATGTGCTAAGATGTGCTCGCATGGGGCGGGCACAACGCGTCAGGGCATATGGACTGCAGCGATTTCACCACTCTCAACGAACTGTTTCTCAAGGCAATTGAGAAGTATAACAAGCCGGACTGTCTCCTATACAAATCGGATGGCCGGTATCGCGGCATATCCTCCCGCGAGGCGCTGCGGAAGGCTGCGGCCTTGGCTTCAGCACTGGAGCGGCTCGGGGCCAGGCCGGGCGAGCGCATCGCGTTGCTCTCGGAGAATCGGCCCGAGTGGACGCTGACGGATTACGCCATTCTTGGCATGCGCGCTATCACGGTCCCGCTTTATCCCACGCTGCTCGAGCCGGACCTCGAGTACATCCTCCGTGACTCAGAAGCCAAAGGCATCGTCCTGGCCACGGACGTCCAACTCCGAAAGGTCCTCAACATCTGGGGCAGGCTGCCGGCTTTGAAGTTTGTGCTGGCCATGGACTGCTCCAACGTTGCGGGGACAGGGGCGAATTGCTGGGAGGGGAGCATCGAGAGCGAACTGGGGTGGAGCGGCCCCACCCTCGTCGAGGCGTTCAAAGCCAAGGCGTTAGATGCGCGGCCGGGGAATACGGCCAGCCTCCTGTACACCTCCGGCACCATGGGCCAGCCGCAGGGCGTAATCCTCACTCACGCCAATCTCGTTTCCAACATCCTATCAACCGCCGAGGTCTTTCCCCTCAGTCAATCCGACGTCCTAATCTCATTCCTGCCGCTGTCCCATGTGTTTGAGCGCATGGTGGAGTTCTTCTGCTTCTGGAAGGGCGTTTCCATCGCTTATGTGGAAAGCCTGGACGCATTGCCACAGAATCTCCTAGAGGTCCGCCCCACCGTCATGGCTGTGGTTCCGCGCCTGCTCGAAAAGATCCAAGGCAGGGTGATGGATGCCGTCCGCCAGGCGCCTGCCTCGAAACGGCGGCTCTTCCACTGGGCTGTGAAAGTTGGCAAGCAGTACGCTCCTTTCCTCCTCGAAGGGCGAGCTCAGCCGCTGGGCCTGCGGTTGAAGCACGCACTCGCCGACCGGCTGATCTGTTCTAGGGTCCGCGAACAACTGGGCGGCAGGGTCTACATCCTCATTTCGGGTGCAGCCCCGCTCTCCAAGGACTTGGGGGAGTTTTTCTTCGCTCTGGGGCTTCCGGTCTACGAGGGTTACGGGCTTACGGAGACTTCGCCGGTCGTTTCTGTTAACTGCCCGGGGCGCACCAAGCTCGGCACCGTAGGTCCCGTCATACCTCGCGTGGAGGTCAAGCTGAGTGAGGAAGAGATCGACCCGGAAGGCGCCGTAGGAAGGGAAATCCTGGTGCGTGGGCCCAACGTCACAGCCGGCTACTACCATCTCGAGGAGGTGAATCGCGCCGCCTTCGTGGATGGCTGGTTCCGCACCGGCGACCTCGGGGCCTTCGACTCCGATGGCTACTTGAAGATTACGGGGCGCAAGAAGAACCTGTTCAAGACTTCCGGGGGCAAATACGTGGCGCCGGAAAAGCTCGAGAACCTCTTCCAAGGCCATCCCTACGTTTATCAGATTGCGGTGCTGGGGGACGGGCGGAAATTCGTCGGGGCGTTGATTGTGCCTGAGTTCACCCGTTTGATGGCCTACGCTCGCAGCCAGGGGATCGCTTTCCAGAATCGCCAGGAACTCGTTGCCCACCCTGATATTCAAGCGCTTATACGGCAGCAAGTGGACGAAGCCACCTGCTGGCTCCCGCGCCATGAGAAGATTCGCCGCTTTATTTTGCTCCCCCAGGAATTCACCATCGCCTCAGGAGAGCTTTCGCTCACCCTCAAAGTCAAGCGCCGCGTCGTGGAAGAAAAATACCGGGCACAGATCGAAGAAATGTTCAGCCACCGCGCCCCGCAGGCCCAGAGCCCTTGCGCCTCGAAGTCTTAGTGGTTGGTGGAAGAGGCTACTGGCATGTCATTCTGCGCGAAGTCGTCCCGCCGCGGCGGGTCCGTGGCTGGTTGCTGCAAACTTGTGGCTCCCTGGCGCCTAACACTCGGCGCCTGACACCCGGCACCCGACACCTGACACCTGGGACCTAACACCTGTGTCCGGGTCGTTACTTCAGCTCGACAAAGTATCGACCCAAGTAGAGCCGCGCGCCAGTTTCTTTACTCAAGACGATATTGAGCGGTTTGGGCTGTTTCACCGCACTGTCTTTCTTGGCGCCACAATCACCGACCTTTTCGCCAGCCTGGTTGTAAAGAAAGAACTTGCCGGCGGGCTTTTCCAAGCCGAAGCCATAGCTCCCCACACTCAACGGAACATCGCAGACCGACACCTTCCCTTCGGTAATGACCATCCCCATGTACTTCTGTTGAATCTGAGAGCTGTACCCAGCGGTGTCGATCAAGGCCAACACTAATCGCGCACCCGCCGGGGTCTTTAGCAGTGCGGCGTTGCGCTTTTCCACGGGGATCCTATTCCCCTCCAGGTAAAAATCATTGGGTATCGCAGATTCAAAGGCCTTGCCAGAGATCTGTTCGAAGGCGCCCTGGGCACACGCGCTCCCAGGCATGCCCATGAGTATGGCCATGGCGACCAGAATCAATCCACCTGCACCGAGTCTCTTCATGCGTTTTCCTCCTCAAAGATTTCCCGGGGTAAGGCGAGGCTACCCGAGGTCCACCTGAACAGCCGCAGTCTATCACGAAAGGCTATCCCTGCACACAAAACAAGGGCTTTATAGAAGATTGCACAATGAGTCATTGAATCATTGAGATCGTCCTAATCGGTCTGCCCCGCCTTGCCGCCGTCGCCAACCTGCGAGCGCGGGCGGGTGGAAAAGCCGGGGGCCTATTAGACAGGTGTTCGCTACGCCTGCTCAGGGGTGAACATCCGCTGTAGCGGCGGTCTATGACCGCCGGTCGGCGCTCCCCGCCAAGCCGGGGCAGGCGCCGAGCGCCGCTACAAGTGAGGTCGCTCTGTATAATTTGGCGAGTGTCGACCGATATGGCGTCAGGTGCGGCGCAAAGGTTGCGCGTAATAGCCCTGACGAGTGCGCGCGGTTAGGCCGGGCTTTGCGAGTTTGATTTCTAGGTGGTGGTATTGGTCTCGCTGGTCGGCTGGGGGTGGATCGAAGGAGAGCTCGTAGTAGGCCTCCGTATCGGCGAGGCATTCTTGCAGGAGGTAGGCGACGTCGTGGCCGAAGTTGAGAACAAGACCGCCACTCTGGGTGGCGAGTACCTGGAGCCCAAGGTCCGCGATGCTGACTTGGCTGGGTTTGCTAATACCTTTGAGGAACTCCTTATAGTAGAAGGCGCGTGAGCCGCCGGTTTGGGCGAAGTTTAGAGGATCGATGCTGTAGAGGGTGATGCGGGCCTGTATGAGCTGAGTCGAGAGACTGACGATAGTCGCGAAGATCTGCTGTTGCTGCGAGCCGAGCTCGTTGGAGCCGGGGAGGAGAGGCCAACCGGGAGAGACCCAGAGGATAAGCTTGCGCCCCGGGCGGGGGGCCTCGCGCGCCACCAGCAGACGCAGGGCCTCGATGGAGAGCTGCAAGCGTGCGGTCGCGCTGTAGAAGCCGGCTGACCTGCGGATGCTACGGAGGCCGACGGTGGTCTGATCCAATGAGGCACTGAGCGCGTTGCCGTCGCTCGAGAAGCCCTCGTCAAACTGGAGGCCTGTATCTGTAAAGACGGCAATGGCGGTGGGGTGTGCAAGGTGACCTCCATTGGCACGGAGGAATTTGTCGATCTGTTCACGTTCGCGGGCGACGTTCAGGATACCCGTGTTGACCGCATCAACAAGCAGGATGACCTCAATGGGAGCCTGACTGCCGCCGAGGGCCTGGAAGGAGGTGACGGTCTGCGGGGTTTTGTTATCTAGCAGGGTGAAGTCTTGCTGCTGAAGACCGGTAACTGGCGCCCCGGACTTCGGAGTGACGACGACGTCAAGGTAGATCCTACCGTTGCCAGGTTGGGTTAGCGGACTGTTTTGTTGGGCTGAAGCCGCAGCGGTGAATAGCAGAGGCACGAGAAGAAAAAGGCCGATACGCGCGTTGATGAACATGTGTTCCCTCCGTCCAAGCGCAGGCGCACGGGTCTCCGCCGGAGCACGTGGCTGGTTTGGAGCGTGCGAGGCGCTAATGAGATGGACGCGATTCAAGGTCGATCGGTTACGAGCAAGCGTCGCGCCGCCCCGCCCTTCCTGCTCGCAACGCTTGGTGAAACGCCGGACGCCATTGCTGAAACCCTCGGAAGATGCGTAGCTGGGCAGCGCTACCACGTCGCGTGCGAGCAAGGCGATGATTACGGCGATGACGCCTTCTGCTGGCTTTCTGCTCGGCACTGTTAGCCCCGCTGCAACTGTTGTAAGATAGGCTCGTTCAAGCAGATGGAGCGAGCCACAATGTTCAGGAAAACGGCACGGCGGTTTCTCTCGGTCCGATCAGGTTCCGCCGCAGCGTGGACGTCAACCGCTTTCATATTATTCTCCGTCTTATTCTCCGTCGCGGCTGTCTTGAGTTGCGCGTCTTTTGCGGCGGGTCAAATGATCAAAGCGGCAGTGGTCTCGACCACGCTTGAGTCTGCCTCATTGCGGCGGTGGTCGCAGGACCTTGGCTACCGGGAAGCCCAACTCTATCCGCTGACTCTTGGCGCCTCAGGCTGTCCCTTCGTAGAAGTGGATGTTTCCGGCATCAAACTGCCCCTGATGCTCGATTCAGGAACCGCCAGTGGCTTTGTGATTACCAACCAGGCCCCTTCGATTCCGCATCGCGTTGAGGAACGCATCGAGGAACTCAACGCCGACGGCAGCCACCGTGGCGAATCGTCTGGCATTCGCGTCGAAACGGTCTCCGTCCTCGGGGAAGTTTTCAAGAATGTCGCGGCAAGCCTGTCCGATTGGCAAATGTTCTCCTCCGAACCCTTCAATGGAACCGTGGGGCTTGACTTCTTCCTGGATCGGCGCCTGACTTTGGATTACCGATCACGCAGAGTCGGCGTGACCGCCTCACCTCTCCCGGAGGAACTCGACCGCAAGCGTTATCTTTGCGTCGATCTGGTCGAGCCTCCGAAATCGCAGGGTCACATTCTGTATGCACGAGCCAGGGTGAACGGGCGTGAGGCGATCGTCTATTTCGATACAGGCTACAACGTGTCCTTCATCGACCCCGCCTTTGCCGAAGGCCTCGCTCGTGTCGAGCGGCCTGGAAAATTCAAGGCTTTCCGTGAGCGAGTTCCGATGGAACTGGGCGGGCACACATTCATTCTTGATGACCTCCGCGAATCCCAGGTCCGTCGCGGAACCGGCTTTGACTTGCCCGTCGCACTGGCGCTCGGCAGCGACGTTCTATCCCGCTTCATAGTCACGATCGACATCCGCGCCAAGAAGCTCATCCTCGCGGTGGCTGAGTAGGTGCTTGGGCATCTCCTTGAGGCACGAAGCGGGTCATGCCTCGTCCGGACCCTTCTGAGGCGGGGTACTGCTCTAGAAACTGGGACGCTGTCCGGAAACGGCGTCCGGCGACATGTGGCGGCGGCCAGCGTACGCCAGCGCACATTTCTCAGATCGGGACTTCGAGAGACCTAGGGCGTCCACTTCTGCGAACAGGGCGAGTTAGACAGCGATTTGATGGAGCGAACCGCTACCGAGCGCGAGTTGCAGCTAACCGGAAACATGCTCTACGATTTTTCCCATCAAAGCGCGGGAACAACCGGGAAGGCTGCCGGGCTCAGAGTGACAAGGTTGTGGGCCGTGTGCCCACAACTCCAAGTTCCGAATTCGGGTTCATTGAACACTGAGCATGAGCCTGGCAACGAACCCACCTCATCCTCTGTTAGAATACCGTTCCCTTATGACTGAACAGAAATCCATCCTCGTCAGCGCCGGCATCGTAGTAGATGGCGACCTTATCCTGATCTGCCAGCGTCATCACACTGACGCTTATGGAATGCAATGGGAATTTCCCGGAGGCAAGGTGAAAGACGGTGAAGACTTGAAAGCCTCGCTGCGCCGCGAGCTGGCTGAGGAACTGATGATCGAGGCCGAAATAGGGGAGGAAGTCTTTCGCATACGTCACCGGTACCCGGATCGGTATGTCGAAGTAGTTTTCTTCGCGGTCCGAAGCTTTCGTGGGACGATTCGCAATCAGGTGTTCGAGGCCGTCGAGTGGGTGCGGCGAGCCCAACTCACTGAATTTAACTTCCTTGAGGCGGACCGCGAATTGGTGCATCGAATCTCAAATGCTGAAATCGATTTGTGATCTGCAAACGACCGGGGGCACCCCCTCACCCGTCCCGCTCCGGCTGAAGAAAGCACCGGCGCGGGCCACCCTCTCCCCCGAGGGGGAGAGGGCTAGGAATATGTCAGCCCCCACTGTGGCATCGTGGGCAGATGGGTCATGGTCACGGTCTTCTGCTTTCCGCCTTCTGCTTTCTGCCTTCTGGTTTCTGCTTTCTGCCTTCTGCCTTCTGCCTGCACGAGCCCAAGTTGAAAGCGTTGAAAGCACCGAGCCAACGCATTACCTATGGCTCAGCCACGGGCGCATTGAAGGACACCTTGCTTTGAGCTACTCCCCTGCCGGAGCTTTTTCGCCGGATGGTTCAATTCTGGCGGTCGCAAGCGAAGACAAGATCGTTTTGATGGGGGTGCGTGAGGGGAGCATTCAAAAAGTTCTCAAGCCCCGCATACCGGATATCGCCGACCTGAACATTCAATCCGCAAATTTTCTGGCCATGAACCAACTGTTGTTGTTAGGGAACGGAGTGATCTCCGCCAAAGGCAAGGGACCCGGCGGATCAACACCCCTCCTCGCGTTTCAATGGGACGCGGTTGAAGACCGGCTTTCCGGCAAGGTAGACGTAGTGGGGGGAGGCGGGGGATTTGGGCCCATTCTCTATGTCCCTCGTCTGGGATACCTGATTCTTTACAAGGCCAGCAGTTTCGATCTTTGGGATCCTCGCTCCGGCCGTATGACCAGACTCACTATCCCGGACTTGACTCAATCGCCCAATGTGTTTGCGTTTTCTCCGGATGGTCATTGGGTTCTCCTGGCACAAATCGCCATGAGTTCTACCCCGGATCCCGTAGTGGTCCAAGCCAAGCAGCACCGATTTGTTGACAGCTTGCGTGGACACGAGGGGACCGTGCTCAACATCTCCTTTTCGCCTGACAGCAGTAAGGTGGCAACCGCCTGCGAAGATGGCAAAATTCGAATTTTCTCGGCGCCCGAATGGAAGCTGCTGAAGACACTCACGGGACACCATGGGCCGGTCCATTGGGCGGAGTTCTCCCCCGACGGCAAATGGCTGGTTTCTGCTGGTGAGGACAAGACAGCTCGGATGTGGTCAGTAGAAGATGGCACATTGCAGCAGACCATGGAGGATAGTAAGGACCCCTTGCTTACGGTAAGTTTTTCTCCCGACGGTGAGTATTTCGCGGCGTCTTCCGAGAGAGCGGTATTGCTGTGGAAGCGAATCGTTGGCCGGCAATAGGCAGAAGGCAGAAAGCAGAAGGCGGCGGGCAGCAGGTGGTAGATTGGATAAGAACTCCAGTCTCCAGGCCCGTTTCTTCAACCGACCACGGACAACGGACAACGGACTACAGTCCACCGACCACAGACTCAACCCCTAGGCTGTAACATTTCGTGTTGAAAATGGGTTGAAAAGAGAAAAGGGTATCTCCAGGTCGAAAAAACCTGCTGTTGAGGCAGCAGAAAGGAGATACCCCGATGAGTATCGAGAAGGTACCACTCTCCAGCTTGATCGCGCAAGCTTGGGAGGAGTCGCGAGGAACAGTGTTAGAGGAGGTGAAGCGGAGGTTTGAGGAATTGGCACGGGCGGGTGACTCGGCGCGGGCGCTTGCCATGGCCGATGACCTGAACAAAGAGCACCCCTTGGACACGCTATTGAACGGCTATTGGTTGCCGACGATTCGCGCTGCGGTGGAAATCGGGCGCAACGACCCTTCCAAGGCCATCGGGCTCCTGCAACCGGCAGCACCGTATGAACTAGGGACGCCAATAGCCTCGCTGACTGTGGTGCTCTATCCCGTCTGTGTGCGCGGCGAGGCTTATCTCCGTGCGCGCCAAGGCAGCCAAGCTGCGGCAGAGTTCCAGAAGATCATCGACAATCCCGACATCGTGGGGAAGTCTCCGCTTGGCGCGCTGGCTCGCCTCGGCTTGGGCCGGGCCTACGCCCTCCACGCGAGTGTAGGGGCTGGCGTTGCGCCCGCCCAAACAGAGCGCCCGCAAGCGGCACCCTTACAACAGGACGCCCCCGCCAAAGCCCGCACCGCCTACCAGGACTTCTTCGCCCTTTGGAAGGACGCGGACCCTGACATCCCCATCCTCAAACAGGCCAAGGCTGAGTATGCAAAGCTCAAATAACTGCGATACCGATGCCCTCTGGAGAACACTCCACGGCACCAGAACCTGCTGCGTCGCATCGGCCCTCCCACAACCTTGCCAAAGCTCGAACTGGAGCTTTACGCCCGCAGGCTGACGGCGAGCGATAGTCCGGGCACGATGCGGACTTCCCGATCAAACGCGACCAGGCGCAGTTTTCCCTCTTCACGCAAAGTCGCGGCCAGGGGTTCTTTACCGAGCCGGGCGGAGACTTTCTTGCGCGCCGCCTTGCCATTCCCTTCCAGCGCAAGGCTCGCCACGGCCATTGAGCCTTCGAGCGTCTCGACTTCGACGGTATGGCTGGCCGCTGTCACGGTTTGAGAGAATCTCCCCCACCCGCTGGGGACCGACCAGAAGCAGCGGAAGTTCTGAGCGCGCACCCGTGGCGTGAGCGTCAGCTTGCGGTCAACGCCGGAGTAGTGAAACCCGCTCAGAGCAACAATCAGCGTCCACGCGGACATGGCGCGCGCGTAGTGATGACCGCATTCCGGCTCGTTCCAGGGATTGCGGCGCTCCCCGTCGTGACGAAGGCGCGCGCTTTCCACTACAGCTTGCGCCTCCGTGGTCATGCCCTCAAACACCAAGTGGGCGGCGAACTGGTACTCCTCCCCGGTCCAAACCTCAGCGAAATAGGGAAATGGGATTTCCGGCCGTTTGCCGGAGGCATAGCTCGCCACCAACACACCTCCCTCATCATTCAGTGCGTAGGTGCGCTGGACGGCCTCGTGCTCGCTCAAGTCGGGGATATAGTTGTAGTGGAAAACGGATTTCAAAGTCTTGTGGACGTGTTCCTCATCAAGCAGATACCCCAGTCCCGCCACATGTGCCATGTATTGGCCGAGCAATTGGTCCACCAAGCACGCCTCGCCCATTTGGTAGTCAGGTTTCTGGGGGTTGGCTGCGCCCATACCGACCATCACTCCCTCAAACACTTCTTCCTTCGGCCGGCCCTCGACCTTCTGGATGTAATACTCGCCGCTAAACAGGTTGGCGTCGATCCACTTGCTGCCGTTCTCGAAGAGCCGCCGGTATTCCGCCGCCGCAGCCTGGTCGCCGAGGGCGCGCGCCATCTCTTCTCCGGCCCGCAACGCCCCCAGGTACCAGACACCGCAGAGAGGATTCGGGCCGTAGAACTCGACGTCGTAGGTGTTGTGCTGAACGCCCTCCGCCACGCCGTCGCGGTTGGCGTCCCAGCCGCCTTTGATCCAGGCGAATTCGAGTGCGCGTTTGGCATTTGGCCACAGGCCCCGCAACCATTCCTTGTCACCGGAAAGCTGCCAGTCGCGGTAGAGCTTCATCAGGCAACCCATTTGGCCGTCCGCTGCCGCCTTATTCCAGATCTTTTTTCCATCCGGCAGGTAGGAGCGGAAACCCATCAGGCCGTCTTCGCGGGTGTTACGCAGGAATTCGGATTCCCGGATGGAATGCGCCAGCGAAGGGAAGACGAAGGCCGTCGCTTGCTCGTAGTTCCACACGTGGGTACACGTCCCGTGGCAGCATCCCGATTGATTGTTGCACCCCTCGAACCCGTGGAATTCGCCGTCAGCGGTGCGGAAAGCCGTGTTGGTCCGCAAGGTCGAGAGGTTGCTCAGCGCCGCGTCCAGCGCCGCCGGAGGCAAGGTGGAAAATTCCACCGTAGTAGCGAAGCGGCGGCTGCGCTCCTCGAGCGAAGGGAGCTCGCGCGCCACGTGCCGAGCCACTTCCCAGGCGTCCGTGAATCGCTGGCAATAATAGTTGCCTACCACCGTGGTCTTGTCCTCTGCCGCCGGGGCCTCCCATCCGCAACGATCGGGCGTGCGGTTGGGGAAATGCCAGGCAAGGAGAAAGGTCACGGAGGTCTCGCTGCCCGCAGGCAGCGATTGCGTGACGGCAAGCGAACCCACCGGGCTCACAGCGGGCGAGTCGCTGGTCAGAGCGCCGTCATCCGTGAAGTCGTCCCAGAAGGTCAACGGCCCATCCCACCACTGCGTCCGTTTCCACCCCCGAAGGTACGAAACGCTTGCTTCCGGCGCGCCCAGCACGCCCAGGAACATCGAGCCTTTCAACGGATTAGTCGCGGGCAAGAAGGGGTTATCCATGAACAAGCCCGCGACGCCTTCGTCCTGGCGAAAGCTGGCCTGTTTCCCTTCATTTCCCACAGGGTTTTGAAGGCTGAACGCGATACCCACTTTCACAGGTGTAGTGGCCGGATTCTTGAGGTGGTAACGAAGCACGGCGATGGGCAAACCGGACGCCTCAACATCCAAAGGCACAAGAGGATTGAACGCTTCCAGGTTGACGAGGATAGGCAGCTTCTTGTCCTCGAATTCGAGGCGCGCAAATGGGTAGGCGCCGGTGAACTTCGCGGAAGCAAGGCGCGGCAGGCCGGGCACGTTGTTCGACCCCAGCCCACTCGGCCCTTCGTAGGGCGGCTCGATCCGCGCTTCCAGGACCCGAGCCACCGGCTTCTTTCCTTCCGCCTGTGCCCAGATGGCAGGGAAACAGTAGTCAGGCGTATTTCCCTTGTCCGGCCGGTTGAAGATCTCCCAATCGCGCAACTGCCCCCGGCCACCGAGCGAGATCGTGCCTGTGCCGATTCCACCCAGTGGGAAGGCGATCATCTTCAGATTACGGCCGCTGAAAGTGCGTGGAAAGGTGATGCGATTGCCCGCACTGGGCGGCCCCGAAGCTGGCTTCTCAGCGGCCGCTGCCCGGCGCGCGGAAGGATGTGGCTCTTCCCCTGCCAGCCCTCGAACGCTCCCGGCCAACGCTCCGCCCACACTGACCTTCTTCAGGAATTCGCGCCTTTGCAGCTTCCCGTTCTTCTTTTTCGTGGCCACCATCGCCTCCTCCACACTGATTCAGGTTGCATTCTTCGCACGAGCTTTTGAGAGGGGGTGTTATAGGCCAATGGGTAAGGAAAAGCAATAGGACTTCATTCAATCTGCTTGAACGGAGATTGACGCCGCTAGCTTCAGGTGGCAGACTAGTGGGAGACGTAGGCCAACAGAATTGTCGGGAAACTGGCAAGTGGGAGGGATTGTCGACCGGTCGCCAGCCAGATTAAGTTCGGGGGAGGGAGCGTGCGTCAGATTTCTTTCCTGTTTCTGTTCTCCGTGCTAATTCTCGCCACATTGTTCGCCCAAGAAACCCTCAATAATGATTCCGTCATCAAGTTAGTGAAGTCGGGATTGAGTGAAGATGCGGTCGCCAATATCGTTCAGACTCAACCGGGCAAGTATTCATTGGGTACGGAAGAGATTAGCAACCTGAGGAAAGCGGGAGTTTCAGATAGAATCATAGCTGCAATGCTGGAGAAGGAAACGCCGGCACCTGACTCGCCCATAGGGTTGGGCGTTTTCTGGAAGAAGGGCGATAAGTGGATTCAGGTTCTGCCGGAGATTGCCTACTGGAAGACGGGGGGAGTGCTCAAACACGTGGCGAGCCAGGGTGTGGTCAAACCAGACGTCAACGGGTACATTTATGGACGGCACAGTCACACCCGCGTAGGGACTAACATAGAATTCCTTATTCGTCTGCCCGAGCAAACATACATAACCGAGTACCAGCTAGTACGCTTGCACGAGAAAGAGGACGGTCGCGAATTCCGGACCATGACGGGCGGGGTCTTCCACAAGTCCGCCGGACCGCGGCGGGACCTTGTGCCTTTCGATTTCAAGAAAGTATCAGAGCAAACATACGTGGTGCATCTGACAAACCTTGAGGCGGGAGAGTTTGGGTTCTTGCCACCAGCCAACACACGGCTAAACCGTAAAATTTACACATTTTCTGTTGTGGAATAAATGCTCAGGTAGAAGCGCCGCCATGTAACAGCCAGCGGCCGGTGACGCATGCGTCCCGTCACCCGTCTGATCCCTATTCAGCGTGCAACCGACCCCTCACCCGCCTGCGGGCCGTAGCGGGCTGCGCGCCTTGAGCGCCAATAACCCTTCGGCGGGCGAAGGCCCGGCCCGCGTCCCGATGAAGTGCATCGGGATCGCGGGCCACCCTCTCCCCAGGGGAGAGGGCAAAGACCAGTTCAGTGACGAGCGAAGAGTGACGAGTGACGAGCAAGAACAAACGACGCGGCCTTTTTGCTCGTCACACATCACACGTCACTCGTCACTCATCACTTGTCACTTGTCACTGCCCTACGCGCAGCTTTCGAGCAGGCCCTGGATAGCGGCGGAAACGCCTTCCTTCGAATCAAAAACCGCCGTGCCGGACACCAACACGTTGGCGCCAGCCTCCACCACCAAGCGCGCGGTCTGGTGGTTGATGCCGCCATCCGCTTCGATCTCGCAATCAAGACCACGTTCCTGGATGGCGTTGCGGATTTGACGGATTTTGTTGAGCGTTTCGGGGATGAAATCCTGGCCGCCGAAGCCCGGATTGACCGTCATGACCAAAACCAGTTGCACGCTCCCCAGGATTTCAGAGAGCGTGCTCGCCGGAGTTGATGGGTTGATGGCCACGCCGGCTTTCTTCCCCAAGTGGTGGATTTGCTGGATGGCGCGGTGCAGGTGCGGCGTCGCCTCCTGGTGGACGATGATGGTATCCGCCCCGGCTTTGGCGAACCGCTCGATAAAATCTTCCGGCGGCTCGACCATCAGGTGGGCCTCGATCGTCAGGCGCGTCAGGGGGCGCAGGCTTTCAATGGCCAGCGCGCCGAAGGTGATATTGGGCACAAAGCGGCCGTCCATCACGTCCACCTGAAATCGGTCTACTCCTGCGGCCTCCATCGCCTGGACCTGCTCGCCCAGTCGCGTGAAATCCGCAGAAAGTATGGAAGGCACTATCTTGGTCACTATTCACCCCTTGTGGCAGGACTGAGCTTCCTCGCCGCCGCTTCGTCCAGGAACCAGCTCAAGCTCCCGCTTAACGGCTGGACTCTTTGGGCCGGGAACTGCCCCGGAGGTCCTTCCAGCACCTTGCGCAGGGCTTCTGCTTTGTCCGCGCCCGCCACCATGAAAATCACCTGTGCTGCGGCATTCAGCGCGGGAAAAGTCATGGTCAGACGGCGCAATCCCAGTCTCTCAACATGATTGGGCCGAACCCACAGGGTTTGCTCCTCCAAGGCCGCAGTTCCAGGGAAAAGCGAAGCGGTGTGCCCATCCGGGCCCATGCCAAGAAATACCATATCCAAACGCGGCCAGTCGCCGTCTTGGGGTTGGAGGACGCGGGCCAGTTCATGGGCATAGTCTCGCGCGGCCTGGTCGAGGTCCGCCTGCTCGGCCTGCATGCGATGAAAGTTCTCGGCCGGAATATCAGCGTTATCAAGCAGGGCTTCACGGATCATCCGATAGTTGCTGTCAGGGTGGTCGGGTGGAACGCAGCGTTCATCCACCTGGAACAGATGAATATTCTTCCATCGAATGCGTCCGGCGAGGGCCGGGCTTCCGAGAATTTGATAGAGCATCCGAGGCGTCAATCCGCCGGAAAGCGCGGCGGAGAACGTTTTGTTCTCGACGGCCTTGAGGCGCGACAGGTCTTCAAAAGCACACACCGCCGCCCAGCTCATCTCCTCAAGGCTGGAAAAAACCTTCACTTCGTGTTTGGCCATGGCCGGGATACCCCTTCTCCCCCAATTGTCCATCCTCTTGCAACGTCGGGCCGGCATCACGAGGCGATTATGCGCGCCACTACACTCAGGGCCTCTTCGTAACCCCGGTCCCGAACTCCCAACTTTAATTCTTCATTCAAAATCTCGACTTCATCCAGAACTTCCAAACGCACCGAGCGCCCAATGGGCAGCGCGCCTGGCACTTCGGCCGACGTCTTCACCACTTTCCCATCCGGCCCGCGCAAGAAGGAGAATCTGGCGGCAGAAGGCCCTTCAGATTTCAACTCCATGGTGAAACAAACACCACAGGCGCTGTCAACTCTTTTCAGGTTTCGCTCCACTTTCACCATACCGCCCGCGGACTTGAAATAAAAAGTGCGAGGCTGGGCCTCTTCCCGCCTTTCGGACATCAGAAATTCCCATCCCAAGCGGCTGGCCAGCCAGCCCGTCAGCAACAGGGCCTGCGCGCGCTGCGTCACCAGGCGCGCGGAATCCTGCTCGTATTCAATCCTTACCTCCGAGAGGCGGTCCAGGTAGGGCCGTCTGTCGGGCGAATCGAAACATTGGGCAATGAGCTCGCGCCAGGGAGTGATGCGGCTCCAGTTCAGGTCAGTCAACTGAATTTTCCCCGCGGACTTATGAAGCGACGCGGCCAGGTCCTGCAAATGCGTCCCGCCGGGCGAAAACCGCGCCGTGTCCACGATGACGTGCTGCGTAAGGCGGAGGATCGGGTCGAAATAGGGAGGCGGCGAAAAATCGCCGGCCCGCCACCAAAGGAAAATCGGCAATCCGGAGACCGTCAAAGGCAGAACCACACTGGCCAACCCCTGCCCCGCCTCACCCCGAGCGCGAATGGTAATCTGCTCGCTGCACACCTGTTTTTCGCCCGCCACCGGCAGGTGGCAATGCGCGGAAACCCAGGCCTCAAGCCCCGAGGGAGAGGCCTCCGGTTCCAGCATCATGATAATCGCCCGGCAAGGGTTCTGGCGCGTCACCTCGGCAACCAGGTTGTTCACCTCGTCCGCCGCCTCATTGCTCTCCACGTAAATGAGCAGAGTCAACGTGCAGGCACGAGTCACCGCATTCTTGGCAGCGGGATCTTCAGCAGCCGACCGCCACAGAGCCGAGAGCTCGGCTTCCAGGTCAGCTACGTCTGCCGGCCGAGGCTCGCCCAACCCAATCGGTTCGATTGTTCCTGCCAAGCGACACTCCTAAAAATCAGAAATCAGAAATTAGAAATTAGAAACTAGAAACTGGAAATTGGAAACTGGCGGCTCACCATCAACACCGTAACTCAGAGCCGAATAGCTAAAAGGCCAGTCCAATCCCCCTACCTCCCTGCCGGCTGCCATCTGGTTTCCGCTTTCCGCCTTCTGCTTTCTACTTTCTGCCTTCTGCTTTCTACTTTCTGATTTCTGCCTTCTTCACAGCCTGTGCCAATTGCGGCCGTCGCGCTCGATCAAGGCATCAGCTTCGGCCGGTCCCCATGACCCGGCCTGGTAGGGAGCGAGTCCCTTTGGTCCTTGCTCTCGCCAATGGCCGAGGATTGGGTCCACCAATTCCCAGGAAAGCTCCACCGCATCGCTGCGGTTGAACAGCGTAGCGTCACCCAACATGCAGTCCAGCAGCAGGGTCTCGTAGGCGGTGGGTGGCGGCGCGCCGAATGATTCACCGTATCGAAACTCCATCTGGACGGGACGGATCTGCATCGTGGTACCGGGAAGTTTCGCGCAGAATTTCAGCGAAATCCCCTCGTTCGGCTGAAGGCGAACCGAGAGCACGTTGGGCTCAATGCCGTCCGCTCCCGCGCCTCTGAAAAGCAGGTGAGGCACGCGGCGGAACTGGATAGAAATCTCTGAAACGCGCTTCGCCAGCCGCTTGCCGGACCTCAGGTAAAAGGGAACATCTGCCCAACGCCAGTTGTCAATGTAGAACTTGAGGGCGGCATAAGTCTCCGTGCTCGAGGTGGGAGAAACCTTCGGCTCCGCGCGGTAAGCCGGGACCTTCGTTCCACCCACCCAGCCCTCCGCATATTGGCCCCGCACAGCGGACTCGTCCATCCGGTCGATCGCCAGAGGCCGTATGGCGCGCAGCAGCTTAGCTTTCTCATCGCGCACGGAGGTGGCATCAAAGGTAGACGGAGGTTCCATGGCCACCAGGCTGAGGAGTTGCAGGACATGGTTTTGGATCATGTCGCGCACCAGGCCCGCCTCTTCGTAATAAGAACCACGGTTCTCCACTCCCAGGTCTTCGGCCACCGAAAGCTGGACGTGGTCAATGTAGCGCCGGTTCCAAAACGGCTCGAAAATCCCGTTGGCATAGCGAAACACTAACAGATTCTGGACAGTTTCCTTCCCCAGATAGTGGTCGATGCGGTATACCTGCTCTTCCTTGAAAACCTCCGTCACCACTTGGTTCAATTCCCTGGCGCTGGATAGGTCCCGCCCGAAAGGCTTCTCGATGATGATTCGCGTCCAGGATTCTTGGGGAAACCTCGGATTGGCCAGCCCCACCGCCCCAAGGTGCTTCACGATAACGGGGAAAAAACTGGGCGGCGTGGCAAGGTAGAAGAGGCGGTTGCCGGCGGTGCCCCGTTCCCGGTCAAGCCGATCCAAAAGGGTCTTCAGTTGGTCGTAAGCCGCTGGGTCGCTGAAGTTATCGGCGATGTAATAGATGCCCTTGCCAAAGCTCTCCACAAATGCTTCGCTCTCGGCGGAGAGCTTCAAATACTTCTTAACCGCCTGGCCCATTTTCTCCCGAAAGCTCTCGTCCGTGGCGGGCGTCCGAGCACACCCAATGACGGAAAACCCAGCAGGCAACATGCGCTCGCGCGATAGGTAGAACAGCGCGGGGATAAGCTTTCTTTCCGTCAGGTCGCCGGAAGCCCCAAAGATCACCATGGCGCACGGTTCGGGAGTCCGGTGAATCCGAATCCCCTCCCGCAGAGGATTGCTCAACGTGGTGGTGTCAGCCATGCGAAGATTCTCCGGACTGCCTACTGGATTCTCGCCCTGTCAATCAGCTTGACCGCGCTCTCCACCAGTTTTTCCAGTCGCACCCATTGGGCCGGCACGTCCTTCCCAAGATGCAGCCGAATGACGCGCCGCTGCTTGCTCTCAAGTGAACGCAGGTCGCCGAGGGCTTGAGCCTGCTTCAAGATGGAGAAACTGTAGGGCTCCCCGGGAATCGGCAAATCCTGGGCATCGTCGGCGGTAATCTGAATGAACAAGCCGTTGTTCGCGCCGCCCTTGTGGAGCTGACCTGTGGAGTGAAGGTATCTGGGACCATATCCGAGGGTCGTCGCCAGATGAGTTGCGTCGCGCAAACGGGTGCGAATGGAATCGAGAGGAGCGCCGCTCTCAGCCGTCGGCTCAAGATAGGCCAACAACGCCACGTAATCTCCCTCTCGGTGGTGGTTGAGGAAGGCCGCCAAGAAACCCTCCGGTGAATCCGATTCTCGGCCCTGTGCCTCTTCCAGGCTAGCACGTGTCTGCGGATTACAGTAAAGCTGGATGCTATCGGATTCGAGCGCAGGCGCCTCCTCGATGAACTTCCCCTGTGACCGGAATTGTTGCAGCAGGCGGTTTGTGTTGTCCTTACTCTCCTGGACGTTGGGCTGATCAAATGGGTCAATGTCTAGCAGCGCGCCGGCGGTCGCCGTCGCCACCTCCCAGCGGAAGAACTCTTGGCCCAAATCCAGCGTGTCGCGCAGGCTGATTCTGATTACGGGATGACCCGCCGCCGCGAGGGCATTGAGCGCCTGCTCGAGGCGGCCAGCCGCTTCGCATTCCAACTTGAGGTGAACGAAGACCCGGTCTTTGCCATAAACCCCTGGCTCGCCTAGGGCTTCTCCCACCACCGGCAACAAACCTTTGTCCTCTTTACCGGTGCTTTCAGCGATGAGCTGCTCCACCCAGTCCGCGAAAGTCTCGATCTCGCGGGAAATCAGGAACGTAATCTTGTCGCGCCCGCGCCGCGCCGCCTCCGCGAGCGTCGCGCCCAGGACTATGCCTGGATTCTCCTGTGCCGGCACGCACGCCGCGCTGGCGTGAACCATGCGTTCCGCGCGCTCGAGCAGGGTCTGCACATCCGCACCGGCCAGAGCCGCCGGTACTATGCCGAAATTCGATAGAGCTGAATAACGCCCACCTATATCAGGAACACCAGGAAAAACGCGCCGGAACTTCTTCTCGCTCGCCAGCTTTTCGAGAGAAGTCCCCGGATCGGTAATGGCAACGAAGTTTTCGCCCGCCCGCTCGCCCTTCAAGGCTCGAACACGCTCGTAGAAATACTTGAAGAAGCTGTTCGGCTCGACCGTCCCCCCGGATTTGCTGGAGACGAGGAAGAGTGTATGCGCAAGATCGACGGATTTCTCGATCTGCGCGACGCTGGCGGGAACTGTGGAATCGAGCACGTGGAGCTGGAGAAACCCCGGCGCCGTCCCAAACGTGGCGCGGCAGACGTCCGGGCAAAGGCTGCTGCCTCCCATGCCCAGTACGACAGCCTGAGTAAAACCAGCAGATCTGACTTCCTGAACAAAACTCAAGAGTCCCTCGAGGTGCCCCAGCATGGCATGAGAAACCCGCAACCAACCGAGCGCGTTGTGGATCACCGCTTGATGCGCGGGATCATTCTTCCACAACGATGGGTCGCGGTCCCAGAGCCGTTGCGGAAACTTCTGCTCCTCGAGCCTGTCAAGGGTGGCGTCCACGGCGGAGCGAAGGCTGCCCGCTTTGGGTTGTAGGGGCGGTTCGCGGACCGCCCCTACTTCCAGGACTTGCGCGCGCTTCTCGGCAATGCTGTTGAGGAGCTTTTGATAGTCTATTGCAAAAGCCTCGACCCCTTGCTCCTCGAGCTTTCGGGTAACGGCAGCAAAATCGATGCCCACCTCCGCGAGTTGGGCCATGACCTGGCGGGACTCCGCCAGGCCCTCCTCGATCGTGGCACGCACCTTGCCGTGATCGCGGAAGGCATCCAGGGTGGAAGCAGGCATCGTATCGATGGTGTCGGGACCAATCAATTCCTCAGCATAGAGGATGTCGCGATACTTTGGATTCTTGGTGCTCGTCGAGGCCCAAAGCATCCGCTGCACTCGCGCCCCCTTCTGCGCCAGCCCCTGAAAGCGCGGCCCGGCAAAAATCTCCTTGAACCGCTGATAAGCAAGCTTGGCATTCGCAATGGCTGCCTTCCCGAAGAGCGCCGATATCCTCTCGCGCTCCGCGTCCGTCTTGGCCTCGCGCAGCCGGGCATCCAGTTGCTGGTCAACAAGCGCATCAATGCGGCTCACGAAGAAGCTCGCCACGGAGGCCACCCGCTTCAGCGGCTTGCCTTCACGAGCCAGCTTCTCGAGCGCCGCAATATACGCGTCCGCCACCTGCTCGTACCTCGCGATGGCAAAGAGCAGCGTGATGTTGATGTTGATCCCCTCGCCCAACAGTTGCTGAATGGCGGGTAGCCCCTCCACCGTTCCAGGCACTTTCACCAGCACATTGGGACGGTTCACCGCGCCATACAACCGGCGCGCTTCCCCGATCGTGCCGGCGGTGTCATGCGCCAGAGTCGGGGAAACCTCGATGCTCACGTAGCCATCCCTGGCATCCGTCGCATGGTAAGTGGGCAGGAATAAGTCGGCGGCCATCTGGATATCTTCCACCGCCAGAGTCTCGAAAATCTGCGCCGCTTCCGTGCCCTCAGACGCCAGCTTCTGTATGACATCGTCGTAATCCTTGCTGCCAGCGATAGCCTTTTCAAAAATGCTCGGATTGGATGTGACTCCGGAGACCCCGTTCTCATTGATCAAATGCTTCAAATGGCCGGAGACCATTTCCCACCGGCGGATGTAGTCGAACCAAACGCTCTGGCCAGCTCGGTTAAGCTGCCTCAATGGATTCTCAGCCATAGAATTTCCTCTCTACGTCGTTGGGGGAAGAGCATCTTCAGAAAAGGGGCTGGGGGCCAAGTTAACTCTTATTATGAATGGTGAATTCTGAATCGCGCCAGCAGCCAGCACCTTGCCCTCGTTCTTCTGCCTTCTGTCTCCTTTTTTTCTGCTCGTCACTTGTCACTCGTCACTGCCCCGCGGCCCAGCAACTCATGGGCGCGCCGCACAATATTTGCCGCGGTAAATCCGAATCTCTCCGCCAGCACCTTAGCCGGAGCAGACGCCCCAAACCGCTTCATGCCGATTACATCGCCCTTTGTTCCGATATAGCGCTCCCAACCGAACGGCGAGGCAGCCTCAATGGCCAGCCGCGCCGTCACGTCCGGCGGCAGAACTTCGTCGCGATACGATTGCGGCTGTTTCTCGAAAAGGTCCCACGAGGGCATACTCACCAGTCGCGCCGCGACTCCTTCTGCCGTGAGTTTCTCGAGAGCCTCGAGGGCCGGGGCCACTTCAGAGCCTGAAGCAATCAGAATGATCTGTGGAGTCTTCCCTTGAGCACCCGCCAGCACATAAGCACCTTTGGCCAAGCCTTCCGCCGCTCCAAATTTGCTCCGATCGATGATGGGCAAGCCTTGTCGGGTCAGGCACAGCGCCACCGGTCCGCCGCGACGCTCAATCGCCACCCGCCATGCCACCGCCGTCTCATTCGCGTCGGCAGGCCGAATCAGGCTCAGGTTAGGGATGGCACGTAACGCCGGCAAGTGCTCAATGGGCTGGTGAGTGGGCCCGTCTTCGCCGAGGAAGATACTGTCGTGGGTGAAGACGAAGATGGAATGAACTTCCATCAGCGCCGCCAGACGCAAGGCGGGCCGTAGATAATCTGAGAAGATAAAGAATGTCGCGCCATAAGGGATAAGCCCGCTAAGCGCCATGCCATTGAGGATTGCGCCCATGCCATGTTCGCGCACCCCAAAGTGGAAATTACGCGCGCCATAGTTACCCCTGCTAAAGTCTCCCTCTCCCTTGATCAGCGTATTCGTCGAGGGAGCAAGGTCCGCCGACCCGCCCAAGAGCGTGGGCAGGCTGGGCGAGATGGCATTCAACACTTTCCCGGAAGCCTGGCGGGTAGCCATGGGTTTTTCAGCAGAACTGAATGTGGGAAGCTTGGCGGTCCAACCCTCGGGGAGCTCACCCTTGACGAAGCGATCCCATTCCGCCGCGAGAGCGGGATGAGCCTTTCGGTAGTCGGCGAGTCGCGTTTGCCATGCGGCTTCAGCCTTCTCACCACGCTCTATGGCTTTGCGGAAGTGGGCAAGCGCTTCCTCGGGGATGTAGAACTTCGGCTCCAGCGGCCAGCCCAAATTCTGCTTGGTCAACTTCACCTCTTCTTCACCCAACGGACTGCCATGTGCCTCGGCAGTGTCTTGTTTGTTCGGGCTGCCGTAGCCAATGTGGGTTCGGATCATGATAATGGAGGGCCGCTCCTTTTCTGCCTGCGCCGCGCGAATGGCGCCATCAATCGCCTCCAAATCGTTGCCGTCCGCTAGCTTCTGCACGAACCAGTCGTAGGCCTCGAAACGCTCGGCGCGATCCTCAGTGAACGCCAGGTGCGTCGAGCCTTCAATCGAGATGTGGTTGTCATCATAGAAGTAGATGAGGTTGTTGAGCCCCAGGTGGCCGGCCAGCGAAGCCGCCTCCGAGGCAACCCCTTCCATCAAATCGCCATCGCTGACGATGGCATAGATCTTGTAATTTACGATTTCGTGCTTAGTGCGGTTGAAATGCGCCGCGAGGTACTTTTGCGCGATGGCCATGCCTACAGCGGTCCCGAATCCCTGGCCCAAAGGCCCGGTAGTGGTCTCAATGCCGTCAGCCAGTCGGTATTCAGGATGGCCAGGTGTCTTGCTTCCCCATTGGCGGAACTGCTGAAGCTCGGAGAGCGGGAGGTCGTATCCGGTCAAGTGAAGAAGACTGTACAAAAGCATCGAGCCGTGCCCGGCGGAAAGGACGAACCGGTCCCGATTGGGCCAACCAGGTTTGAGGGGATCGTATTGCATGAAACGCGTCCAGAGTACGTAGGCCATGGGCGCGGCGCCCATCGGCATTCCTGGATGGCCGGAGTCTGCCTTCTGGACTCCATCTACGGCAAGAAACCGAATGGTATTGATACATAGTTGATCGAGTTGCGTTTGGTCGAATGACTTGCTTTCTGGGCTCACCGCGGCATTACCCTTCAAGGGATTAGTCCTCCTGATTAATGAATAAAGCTGAGTCCAACCCCGCCCAAGAACAATCTAAACCCCAAGGCCTGTTCGCTGCCCTGCAATATATTTAGATGCCAGGATCATTCGGTTGGACTCAGAACAAACGGCCATTATATAACTTTGCGATAGGGCTGGACACCCTGAATGAGATATTGACATTCGACCTTCGACTTTTGACTTGTCTTAACCATGCCGCGCTCGAAGGCACAGGTTCTGATATCCTTTATTCTTGCAGCTTGCATTTCAGGAGGCGACCGTGGGCAAACGACATCTTGGAATTATCGGGCTTGGCGTGATGGGAAAAAACCTGGGTCTCAATGCCCATAGCAAAGGCTTTTCGGTGGCGGGTTTCGACCTGGACATGGAGAAATCGCACAAGGTCAGGGAGGAAACCGGGGGCAAGATTCAGACCACCGGTTCATGGCAGGAATTCGTCGACGCGCTGGAAACGCCCCGCCGCATCTGGATGATGGTACCGGCCGGCAAGCCGGTTGATTCCGTCATTGAGACTTTGAAGCCTTACTTGACCCCTGAGGACATCCTGATCGACGGTGGCAACTCTTACTTCAAGGATACGGAGCGGCGCGCGCGGGAACTGGAAGCCTCCGGCCTGCGCTTCTTTGGCATGGGCGTTAGTGGCGGGGAAGAAGGCGCCTTGCACGGCCCGTCCCTGATGCCTGGTGGATTCGAAGAGTCTTATCGCCACCTTGAACCTCTTCTGACAAGGATGGCCGCCCAGACCAGCGACGGCGCTTGCTGCACCTATCTAGGACCCGGCGGCGCGGGCCACTACGTGAAGATGGTCCACAACGGCATTGAGTATGGCATCATGCAGGCCATCTGCGAAGCTTATGACGTCTTCAAGAATGTTCTCGGGCTTTCCGGGCCGGAGATTCGCGACATCTTCGCGGAGTGGAACAGTGGCGACCTGGGCTCCTTCCTTCTGGAGATCAGTATCGTCGTCCTCGGGAAGATCGACCCCGAAACCAACCAACCGCTCGTGGACCTCGTTCTGGATACCGCCGAGCAGAAGGGTACTGGCAAATGGACCGCGCAGGATGCCCTGGATTTGGGCGCACCCGTCCCAACTCTGACGGCTGCCGTGATCGCGCGAATCATCTCGGGAGCTAAAGAGGAGCGCATTGCGGCATCCGAGATTCTGCGCGGCCCGAGCAAGAAATTCTCCGGCGATAAGAAGCAGCTCATCACCCGCGTGCGCGCGGCCTATAAGATCACGGTCATCGGCTGCTACGCGCAAGGTTTTGAGCAACTGCGGATCGCCTCGCAAGAGTACAAGTACAGCTTGAAGTTCGAGGAAATCGCGCGCATCTGGAAGGGTGGCTGCATCATTCGCTCCAAGCTGCTCGATCCCATCCGCGCCGCTTTCCAGTCCCAGCCTGACTTGAAAAACTTGATGCTGGTGCCGTATTTCCGCAAATTGCTGAACAAAACAGGCGGCAGTCTGCGCAGGGTTGTGCGGACGGCAACCGACTTGGGCACGCCGATTCCGGCATTGAGCAACACGCTGGCTTATATCGACGGCTATCGCTCCAAGCGCCTGCCTGCCAACCTCCTTCAGGCTCAACGCGACTACTTCGGCGCACATACCTACCGCCGCATCGACAAGGAAGGGAAGTTCCATACGGAGTGGGACAAGTGAAGGTGTCAGTCGTCAGTTGTCAGTGGTCAGTGGTCAGTAGTCAGTGGTTACATTAACTGTTGGGGGAGAAGGATCATGGGGAAGACATTGCCGTTACTGTTCATGATACTCGCACCGGCATGCGCGGCATGCGCAGCCGACAGGGTCCCATTTTCGCCAGACGGAGCTTCTCAGGAGGCCAGAAATAAAGCGATAGCTGGGCGAGTGTTCGAAGAGATTTTCAACCAGGGGAAATTCCAGGTTGCAGAGGAAATCTACGCAAAAGATTTTGTGAACCACGGGCTCCACAGGAATGCCGACCTCCAGGAGGATCAGGCGGCAGCGCGTGCGGAGAAGAAGGCGTTTCCGGATCTCAAGATGACCGTGGACCTGATGGTAGCCGAGGGTGACCTAGTCACGGTGGTGTGGACCTTTCGGGGAACGCATACCGGCGCCGGATATCATGGATTACCTCCAACGGGAGCCAAGGTTGAACTACGTGGCATCACAGTTTGGCGTATTGTCGGTGGAAAAATTCGTGAGGAGTGGACCTCATTCGATCAACTGCGACTTGCTCGCCAATTCGTGGCACAGTTGAAGTGGCCGCTCATAGGCTTTCTTTCCGCGGCGGTGATTCTTGGATGTGTACTTTGCAGAATCATCCTAAGACCGAGGCGAGCTCAGCCTGCGAAGGCAACTTCATAAGTCAGGTGGACAGATACCGAACAAGCGCGGTATCTGTGCGAACTTCAGGTCCAGGGATTCAGCAGCGGCTGAGAAACGGAATGGAAATCTGAAATTGATATTCTCCCCGAGCGCGGCGGGGCGACTCTTGCTGTCGAGTTCCGGCCACGCCACTACTCACACCAAAGCATTTGCGTTAAGATATTGCATCATTATGCGGACTACCTTGCAGCGGTGAGCCACCGTATGTCCATCCATTTTCCAGAGGTTTGCCCATGCCCTTGAAACTTCGTTCCACAACGGGTTGTCAACTGGACGTGCTGAGCTTTGGCGAATGCATGATTCGCCTTAGCCCTCCAGGGCACCAGCGAATCGAACTCACGCTCGTTTTCGAGGCTTGGGCGGGCGGTGGAGAGTACAACGTCAGCTATGCCCTGAGCCGGTTGGGTTTGCGAACTGCGTGGGTCTCGCGCCTTGTCGATAACCCCTTGGGTTGGTTCATTCGCAACCACGCGCGGACTTCCGGCATGGACCTCAGCCACGTGGTCTGGGCGCCCTATGACGGCGTCGGCAAGGCGGACCGCATCGGGTTGAACTTCACGGAAGTGGGCATCGGGGTTCGGGGCAGCGTAACCTTGTACGATCGCGGCCACTCCGCTGCGGCTCACATCAAGCCCGGCGATATTGATTGGGAGCAAATCTTCAACGGACGCGGTGTTCGGTGGTTTCATACCGGCGGGATCTGCACCGCCCTCAGCGATTCTTCCGCAGCGGTCGTAAAGGAAGCGATGCGGGCCGCCCACGAAGCCGGCACGGTGGTCAGCTACGACTTGAACTTTCGCAGCAAACTCTGGTCCAGTGAGAAAGCGATTGCCGTTACCAGCGAGTTGGTCCCCTTCGTCGACGTCTTGATCGGGAACGAGGAAGACTTCCAAAAGGTACTGGGATTCCGGGTGGAAGGCGTGGACGAATCGCTCAAGAAGCTTCCCGTGGAAGGCTATAAAAGCATGGTCTCACGGGTGGTCGAGAAGCATCCGCACATTCAGGCCGTCGGGACAACATTGCGCGAGGTGGTCAGCGGGCTGGTCAACAACTGGTCGGCAATTCTTTACTATGATGGAAGCTTTTATCAGTCCACGCGCTATGAAGGACTGGAGATCGAGGACCGGGTGGGTGGCGGCGACGGCTTTTGCAGCGGCGTCATTTATGGCTTCCTGGCGGGCATGCCACCGCAGGACGCCGTCAATCTCGGCGCCGCCCATGGAGCCCTGCTGCAAAGTACGCGCGGCGACACCAGCATGGTGACGTGGGATGAAGTGAAGCACGTGATGAAGGGGGGCTCAGCGAGGATTAGACGGTGATGATTATGAAAACATTCCTGATGATGGGTGTAACTTTGTTTCTGGTATTAGGGGGCAATGTGGCAGAAGCGAAACGTCCAATGACTTTCGACGATTTGATGAAGGTGCAAAGAATTTCCGATCCACAAGTTTCTCCTGACGGCCGCTGGATCGCCTACGTGCAGGGTGCGGTCGATTTCGGGGCCAATAAAGTCGTCAAACACATCTGGCTCGTTCGCGCCGAAGGCGGTGAGCCGAAGCAACTGACCACGGGCGACGGCTCCGATTCGCGGCCGCGCTGGTCGCCGGACGGCGAATCCATTGCGTTCATATCGGCACGCGGCGGCAAGTCGCAGGTGTGGATCATTCCCGTCAACGGCGGTGAGGCGCGCCAGCTCACAAGCATCTCGACCGAAGCGGACGGCGTGACCTGGGCAAGAAAGGGCGATGCGCTGCTGTTCACGTCCCAGGTCTATCCCGACTGCGGCGACGATGCGTGCAACAAGAAGCGCCTGGAAGATGCTGAAAAGAGCAAAGTGAAAGCGCGGATCATTGATGAGCTTCTCTTCCGGCATTGGGATGCCTGGCGGGACGGCAAGTACACTCACTTGTTCACCGTCTCCGCCCAGGGCGGCACGCCGCGCGACTTGACGCCGGGCGCGGTGGACTCTCCCACCTGGTTCCTCGACGCGCCCGATGGTTACGATATCTCGCCGGATGGGACGGAGGTCTGCTTCACCTCCAACCACTCGGGCGGCTCACGCATCGCCTGGACCACCAACAACGATCTCTTCCTCGTCAGCACCCAAGGGGGTGAAGCGAAGAACATCACCAAAGATAATCCCGGCTCCGATGCTTCACCGCAGTACTCACCTGACGGGCGTTACATTGCTTACACGTCGCAGGCCCGCGATGGCTATGAATCCGACCTGCTTCGCCTGCGCGTTTACGACCGGCAAACCGCAAGCATCAAGGACCTGACCACAGGCTTTGATCAGTGGGTATCGAGTTTCGCGTGGGCCCCGGACAGGAACAACATATATTTCACGGCTCCCGAACATGCTCAGCAGCCCGTCTTCAAGACTTCCGTCAGCAAGCCCAAGGTCGAGAAAGTTCTGGGTGGAATGAACGATGATGTACAGGTCGCCCCAGACGGCAAATCACTGCTTCTGACGCGCAGCAGCCTGACGCAACCTGCCGAGATCTTTCGCGTCCCTGCATCCGGCGGAACGCCCGTGCCACTGACCAGTGCGAATGCGGCACTCCTCGCCGAACTCGATCTGAGCCCCGCCGAATCCGTAGCCACCCAGGGAGCGCTGGGGGCAGAAATTCAAAGTCTGCTTGTCAAGCCGCCGGCATTCGACGCCAATAAGAAATACCCCGCCATCGTCCTGGTTCATGGCGGACCGCAAAGCGCCTGGGACGACGCCTGGAGCTACCGCTGGAATGCCCAGATGTTCGCCTCGCGCGGCTACGTGGTGATAATGACCAATTTCCACGGCTCCACCGGATACGGCCAGAAATTCGTAGAGGAGATTTCAGGTGACTGGGGCGGCGCCTGCTACCAAGACGTGATGAAGGCAACGGATTACCTCGAATCACTGCCCTACGTCGATAAGACTCGCATCGGCGCGGCGGGCGCCTCCTTCGGCGGGTACATGATCAACTGGATCGCCGGACATACAAACCGCTTCAAGGCGCTGGTCTCTCACGACGGCGTCTACGACTCACGCAGTGTGTACGGCGAAACCGAGGAAATCTGGTTCGATGAGTGGGAACACCAGGGGCCGCCCTGGACGAAGCGGGAAGCCTACGAAAAATCCTCGGCTTCGAACCACGTGCAGAACATTCAGACGCCCATGCTGCTTGTCCAGGGCGCTCTCGACTTTCGCGTGCCGGAGGGCCAGGCCATTCAACTTTTCACATCATTGCAGCGGCGCGGCGTGCCCTCGCGGCTGCTCTACTTCCCCGACGAAGGCCACTGGGTGCTGAAGCCGCAGAATAGCCAGCTCTGGTATAAGACGGTGCTCGAGTGGCTGGATAAGTATGTGAAGTGAATGCAAGTCGACAGTTGACAGTCGACAGTCGTCAGTTGTCCGTTGTCAGTTGTCGGTTGCCCTTGATAGTAACGGGATATACTGAAGAAAGGGCGCAGACCTAAAGTGCCCCTCTGGGCAACCAGGTTTCGGGATATGCCGACGGTTCTCAGGACCGGTCCTTACCGGATATACTTTGTTAGTCACGATATGGCGGAGCCGCCTCATGTCCATGTGGATCGGGAGAACTTTTCGGCAAAGTTCTGGTTGCAGCCGGTGAGCTTGGCGCGTAATCTTGGCTTTAGTGCGAGGGAGTTGAGGAAACTGCAAGGACTCGTCGAGGACCATCAGACGGGATTGTTGGAGGCGTGGTATGGGTATCTTGGCGATTAACGCCGACGAGCGCGTAGCTGACGTGCGGTTCACCGAAGACGAACTGCGAGTGACCCTAATGGACGGGCGCACCATCAGCGCGCCCCTCGCATGGTATCCCAGGCTTCTGCACGCCACGGCGAAGCAGAGAAAGAACTGGCGAACGTGTGGGGCCGGTTATGGCATTCACTGGCCTGACATCGATGAGGACTTGAGCACAGAGGGATTGCTGCGCGGCGCCCCCGCACCGTTGCCTCGAACGGTGAAAACGTGAAGGGCCATCCAGCGGTAGAAAAGTGTGGGCACAAATAACGAACGGGCTTTGAGGAACAAACACAAGACAACGGGCTTCGTCATCTGCATTTGGAACCGAGGCTACGAGGCCTCACTAGAACTGCGGAAGATTTACCAAGCCATTCCGGACACTGGTGCCGCGCGCCACCACCTGCTGAGGATCATTGACGAATCGGGGGAGGATTACCTCTATCCGCAGGATTTCTTCCTCTCCATCGTCTTGCCCAAGCCCGTCGAAAAGGCTCTCATGGCGGTCTCGTGAGCAAGCGACGGACTGAGCCATCACACCGAGTGTCGGGCAGACACCGCGCGGCCACCAACGCCGACGAGCGGGTTGCACACGTCCAATGGAGCGAAGAAGAGCAGCAGGTGACTTTCCTGGCTTCGTTCGGAGGAACGAAACCCGCCGGTGGGGACGCCGACGCTACTGTCGACTGTAGACTGTGAACTTCCGAGGAGCACATGACCAAAGACGAAATCATCCGCAAAAAACAGGAATACCTTTTCAATTGCATCACCACGTACTTCAAAGACCCGCTAGTGATCGATCATGCCAAGGGGCAGTACGTGTGGGACCTGGACGGGAAACAATACCTCGACTTCCTGGGCGGGATTGTGACGATTAGCGTGGGCCATTCGAACGAAAAGGTGACGGCGAAGATCAAAGAGCAGATTGATCGCGTGCAACACACCTCCACGCTGTTCCCCACGGAGGCGATCGTGGCGCTGGCCGAAAAGATCGCGCAGATCGCGCCGGGGAAGCTCAAAAAGAGCTATTTCACGAATAGCGGGACCGAGGCGAACGAAGTTGCGGTGCTCACGGCGCGCATGTACACGGGGAACTACGAGCTGCTCGCCCTTCGGCACGGCTACAGCGGCCACTCGCAACTGGCCAAGTCGCTCACCGGGCTGCACACCTGGCGCAACGCGGGCGTGATTCCTTATGGGATCGTGCACGCTCCCGGCCCGTATTGCTACCGCTGCCCGTATGGCCTGACCTATCCGAGCTGCGAGCTGCACTGCGCCAAGGATATCGAAGAAGTCATCAAGACTTCGACCAGCGGCGCGATCGCCGGGATGCTCGCGGAAACGATCCAAGGTTTGGGCGGATTCATCGTTCCGCCGCCAGGCTATTTCAAGATTGTCGCCAACATCGTGCGCAATTACGGAGGGCTTTTCATTGCCGACGAAGTTCAGGCGGCGTGGGGCCGCACCGGAAAGAAATGGTGGGGCATCGAGCACTGGGAAGTCGAGCCGGACATCATCACCTCCGCAAAGGGCATGGCTAACGGCGTGCCCATCGGCTTGACGCTCACACGCCCGGAAATCGCCGACGCCTATAAGGGCCTCACAATTTCAACTTTCGGCGGCAACCCCGTCACCTGCGTTGCGGCCAAGGCCACCATCGACCTGATCGAGGAAGAGCGGCTGATGGATAATGCCCAGGAAGTGGGCAATCACTTCCGCCAGGGCCTCGAAGCTCTGAAAGAGAAGCACGCCCTTATCGGCGATGTGCGCGGCATGGGGTTGATGCAAGGGATCGAATTGGTGAAAGATCGCCAGACCAAGGCGCCGGCGCCAGAAGCCACGAACCTGGTCATGGAACGCGCGCGTGTCAATGGCTTGCTAGTGGGCAAGGGCGGGCTCTACGGAAACGTGATTCGCATGTCGCCACCACTCAATATTTCCAAGGCCGATGTCGATCAGGCTCTCGTTACGCTCGATACGAGTCTCGCGGAAGCAACGTCGCGATAGCCGGTCTTCGCGCGCGAAAAGTCTTCATCTTGTTCATCGCTCACCAAAGCGCGCAGAGCAGACCAGTTCTGCAAGGCTGCAGCTTTTGCTGGGTTTCCACAAATTGCTTATTCACCACAGAGAACACGGAGGCCACAGAGAAATCGGAAAGCAAGAACTAAGAACCAGGAGGCTTGTCTTCTATCTTCGTTTTTCGTTCTCGGTAGTCTCTGTGTGCTCTGTGGTGAAACTTGTCTCCTGACTTCTTCGCTCCGCCGGAGGGAAGCACATGAACGGCATACCGGTTCTAAACGTCGAAGCGGACTGCATCGCGCGCGCCTGGGAAGAATCGCTGCGGTTGCTCTACAAGTGCGGAGGCGACGTCAAAACCCAGTATGACAAGCCTGGCGACCCGCCCAGCAAAGACGCCACCATGCTCATCACCATCCACGATCCTCTCAAGGAGCCGATGATCCACAAGGACTTCCCCGGCGGGCCCGAAGACCTGCAGGAATACGTGATGGAAGTCTGCGAGGGCATCAAGGATCATCTGGTGCGCGACACCCGTGACCCGGGTGATACTCGCTGGGAGTACACCTACCACCAGCGGCTCTTTGCTTATCAGGTCCCAACCCTCCAACCCTACGACCAGGTTGAGACGCTGTGCGTAAAGCTTGCGAAAACCCCCCACACACGGCGCGCGCAGGCAGTGACCTGGATGGTCTGGGAGGACAATGAGTGCTACGACCCCGCATGTATGCAAAGCATCTGGTGTCGGATTACCGAAGAAGATGGCCAGCCGTTCCTCAGCATGAATGTGCGCTTCCGCTCCAACGACGCTTACAAGGCGGCGTTCATGAACATCTTCGCCCTCGTACAACTTCAACTGAAGATGGCAAACCGGGTTTCAGAGCTTTCGGGAAGAACTGTCAAAGTGGGGCGTTACTGCCACTTGGCGGACAGCTATCACCTTTACGGCTCCTATTTCCAGGAGTTTGAATCCCGTTTCCTGACTGCACTCGAGAAGCGCACCTTTGAACAACGCACCCTGCGCTACCAGGACTGGCGCGAGATCATGGAGAGCGCGCGGCCGGCAATCCTCGAAAAAGCCGGGCAGATGGGAAGGTAGTAAGTCGTCCCGCCGCGGCGGGTCAGTTGTCAGTTGTCGGTGGACTTGTGAAATTGGTGGCGTCTCGGAATCCTGTCATTCTGAGTCCGCCATTCTTATTGGCGGACGAAGAATCCCCGCAGTCATAACATCAACCAACCGGTGCCGGAAAAGCTTCTCCGGATGTTATCGTGAGTGATCGCCAACGTCATCCTAGGCGCACTCTGTCATTCTGAACGAAGTTAATATGACCGATAGGCATAGGGGATCGGCGACCCGCTATTCGTCCTTCAGTGTCCGCTCCATAAGCTTGCGGATGGCTTCACGGGGAGTGACTTGGCCTGCGAGGATTCGGTGGACCTGCGTTGTGATCGGCATTTCGACCCCGTACCGTTCTGCCAATGCCACCGTGGCATAAGTAGTCTTGACGCCTTCCGCCACCATGCGCATGGAGCCGATAATCTCCGGAAGCTTGCGCCCTCTGCCCAACTCAACTCCTACCGCGCGGTTTCGGCTGAGGTCACCCGTGCAGGTAAGGACGAGGTCTCCCATACCAGCGAGTCCTGCAAGCGTCTCGCGCTTGGCGCCGCAGGCGCAGGCGAGACGCGATATCTCCGCGAGCCCGCGCGTAATGAGCGCCGCCGTAGGGTTGTGTCCAAGCCCTAGTCCGGCGATGACACCGGCAGCGATGGCGATGATGTTCTTGACCGCCCCGCCGATTTCCACCCCAACCACATCGGTCGAGGTATAGATCCTTAGCGTCCGTGACGAGAACTCTTTCTGTACCCACTGAGCCACTTCGCGGTCCTGGGAAGCCGCGACCAGCGCCGTGGGATCACCTCTTACAACCTCTTTGGCGAAGCTGGGGCCGGAGAGTGCGCAGAGTCGCGGGGCAAACCGCCGCCCCACTACACTTTGTATAAGCTCGCTCATGCGCATCAGGCGGTCCGCGTCGATGCCCTTGGTGGCGCTCACAAAGAGCATCTCCGGCCGGAGATGATTGAGCATCCGTTCGTACAGGGGGTAGCACACATGCGAGGGCACGGCCGTCAAAACGACCTCCGCCTGCTCAAGTGCCTCGCCCAAATCGTTCGTAACCGCAATACTCTGCGGAAGCTTCACCCCGGGCATGAAGAGCGCATTCTCATGCTGGGCGCGAATGCTCTCGACGACCTCTGGCTCATAGGCCCACAACGCGACCGCATGGCCGGCCTTGGCGAGCGTGGCCGCCAGTGCCGTGCCCCAATTCCCAGCGCCGATGACAGCAATTCTCTTCATAGTAAAGCTACCAGCTTTCAGCCGTCAGCTCTCAGCCTTCCTACTATTTAGATCCCGTTGCTTTCTGCCTTCTGCTTTCTTCCGCCCCAGCTTGTTCTCCGTCCCCTTGAGCAGCCGGGCGATATTCGCATGGTGGCGCGCAATGATGATGACAGCTGCCCCCGTGGCGCCAAGCACCACTTGAAACGGTGGATGCTTCATGAGATAGACCAGGACGGGGAAAGCCGCGGTGGCGACAATCGAGCCGAGCGAAATGTAGCGCCAGATCGCAACCATGATCGCGAAGATCACGAGCACGAGGACAACCTGCCAAGGGGCGAGGGCAATGAATACGCCGACTCCGGTTGCCACGCCTTTGCCACCGCGAAATTTCAACCAAACCGGGAAGCAGTGGCCGAACACCGCAGCGAATGCTGCTGCCGCCACCCAGGTGGGATTTTCTGAGGTCATCTTCGAAGCAAGCAGGACAGCAAGCAGTCCTTTTCCGGCGTCAAGGATGAAGGTGGCGACGAACCCCATGATTCCGAGGTTCCGCATGACGTTGGTGGCGCCGATGGAGCCGCTACCCGTCGCGCGAACGTCGATTCCACGCTGCCAGTGAACGATGAGGTAGCCGAACGGAATCGACCCCAGTATGTACGCGATTAGAGTTGTGAGCGGGCCGATCATTTCATTACGGGAATCGTTCCACCTTGCGATATTCTGCGCCTTGCGGCGAGAGTTTACTTTCAAACAGGAAAAACTCCGAGACCGCGAAGTTCCCCAGCTCCTGTTCACCTTGTTGGGTGAGGAGCGCCTGCAGGGCCGGCTGTGGTTGCGGCACTCTGAACCGTGCCAGCGTCAAGTGCGGTCGGAAGGCGCGCGGCTCGCGGGCGAAGCCGATCTTTCGCATAGCTTCTTCGACTTGTTCGGCGAGCTGGCCGAGACTGGCGGGCGCCTCGACCCCTGCCCAGAACACGGTCGGGCGCCGGGCATCGGGAAAGAAGCCGAAACCCTTCAATCCAATTGCGAAGCCTTCGAATCGGCCCAGATTCTTCAGGCTTTCAGATACTTCCTTAACCTTCGCCTCGGAAATCTCACCCAGGAACTTAAGAGTCAGATGGATCCCCTCCGGTTGGGTCCACCGCGCGTCGGGAGAGACGGAACGGAACGAAGCCTGCTTACGGCGCAATGCGGCACGGACGCTTTCAGGTAGGTCGATGGCGATAAAAGCACGCATCTTTAGCCAGTAGGTGGCAGGTAGCAGGTGGCAGGAGGGGAAAGATTCCCACCTTCCGACCCCTAAGACGCTGAAAAACCAGTTTAGCCTGTCATTGCGAGGAGTCCCGATCTGATCGGGACGACGAGGAATCTCGCAAGTCGTTTGCTGGCAGAGCGAGATTCCTCTCCCGCGACTGCGGGATCGGAATGACAACGTACGCAAACGTTGTTCAGCACCCGAGTAGCCCCTAGCCCCTGATCCTTCTGCGGATCATTTCCAGAGCCATTTGGGTAGCCCACAGGCGGACCCTTTCGCGATTGCCGGGGAAGCGGAATTCACGAACTTGCGTCCCCCGCTCATCGGCAAGACCGATAAAGACCAAGCCCACAGGTTTTTCAGGGGAGCCGCCAGCCGGGCCCGCGATTCCCGTGATGCCCACTCCGAGAGATGCGCCCGTTCGCGCGCGGATGCCTTCTGCCATAGCCTGGGCGACAGGCTGAGAAACGGCTCCGTGCTCCTCAATCAGGGTTGTTGGCACACCCGCTAAACTGGTCTTCAAGGCATTGCTATAACAGATCGCGCCGCCAAGGAAGAAGTTGGAACTGCCGGAGTTCCGCGTGAGTCGCTCCGCCAGCAGGCCGCCACTGCAACTCTCCGCCACGGCCACAGTTTTCTGCCGCATCACGAGGTACATCCCCACAACTTCCTCCAGCGATTCCCCGTGCGTGGAGAAGATGTATTCCCCCAGCGCAAGTTCGATCTGGTCGCCCAATTCTGCCAACCTCGCCTCAGCTTCCTGGTCGGTCGCGGCGCGGGCGCGCAGATGGATTTCGATGCCGCCCGGCTTGGCCAGAATCGTAGTGGTAGGGTTCGCATAGGACTGGTAAATCGCTGCTGCCCGTTTGTCGACTTCGGATTCGGGAAGGCCCACAACCTTGTAAACGCGAGTCTTGATCCTCTGCTCCATTGAGGCCTGCGCCAGCCGAGGCACGCAAGCGGCATCGAACATCGCCTCCAACTCGCCCGGTGGGCCCGGCAGTAGCACGACGATCTTGTGATCGTGTTCAATCCAGATGCCGGGCGCAGTTCCATTATTGTTTTCGAGCCATACGGCCCCTTCGGGGACCATCGCCTGCCGCAGGTTGTTTTCCGCCATCGGCCGTCCGAAGCGGGCAAGGCGTTCCTGAATTTGCCGGCGGATTTCGGGGACCTCGCGTAAGGGTCGGCGGAGAACTCCTGACACCACCCCTCGCGTGAGATCGTCTTCGGTGGGGCCGAGGCCACCCGTCAGGATGATCAATGGAGAGCGGGAGAGCGCCTCCCTGAGGGCAGTCGCCAGATCATCTGCACGATCTCCCACAACCGTCTTGAAGCGTACCTCAATCCCCAGGGAGTTTAGCCGCTCAGTGAGAAAGAGAGAATTCGTGTCCTGATAAAGGGGGGTCAATAGCTCTGAGCCGACGGCAATGATTTCAGCATCCATGGTAGAAGGAAAATCAGAAATCAGAAGTCAGAAATCAGAAGGTAGAAAAAAGAAGCCAGGAGTCAGAGGGAAGCATCAAATGCAGGGTGGGCAGAAGCCGGGGCGCATTAGAGCCCTTCAAAATCCGCCGTCACCAACTTGTGGCGCCCGACTCCCCTATAAGCAATTCCGCCAGCCTTTCCCTCTGTCTTCTGATTTCTAATTTCTGACTTCTGATTTGTTGTCACTTCTCACTCGTCACTGAATCAGGGGCTTGCCCTCGATGCCGACGGGTAGTTGGATCAAGGAACTGTTGGTGGCGACCATCATTGACTGCTGGCGTGTGAAGGCTAGCCCAACCATGCCGTAACCCGACACAACCCGTTCCACTTTAGCGCCGGGTGTGATGCGCACAATTCCCCGCTGACCGGCCAGCGAGGCTGCAACGTAAAGGTTACCCTCAACATCGAAGGCCAATCCCTGTGGGCGTCCCAGCCCGCGGTAGAACGAAGTTACTTCGCCGGCTGGGGTGATGCGAAATACGTGGTCGAAGCTGGAAATAGTCGGGCCAGTAAGGTAAAGGTTGCCGTCGGGGCCAAAAGCCAGATGATACGCCGCCATGCTGGGCTCGATGGTCGCAAAGACAAAAATCTGCCGGTCACGACTGATCTTGAATACCGTGCCCGTCCGGTCGCCCACGTACAAGTTCTCCTCGCCGTCGAAGGCAATCCCGGTGGCGACTCCCATGCCTTCCGCGTAAATCTCGCGGTGGCCGTCCGGACTGACTTTGTAAATTGTGCCTTCCATGCGGCTGGAAACATAAAGATAACCGGCGCGATCGAAGGCCAGCCCCGTGGGGTTCACCAGATCATTGAGGAAGGGGCGAACGACCTGTTGCCGGTCGATCTTAAACACGGAAACGGGAACCTTCTGCCCACGGCTGCCGCTGAAAGTGGTGAAAGTATTCCCGGCTGAATCGAGGGCAGGATTGGCGACGGGGTGCAGGTTATCGGCGATGGTGACGCCCACCGCTACAGAGGCAGGCGCGCTGACCGCAACTCCCGTGTCCACCGTTAAGTCACCGCTGGATACGCCTTCGGGGACGCGCACCACAAGCCGGTTGGGAGAGGTGAGGAGCAGGCTTCCGGGCTGATCGCCAAACCGCACTTGGGGCCTGCCGCGACCGTTTCGAGTGAGTCCCCGGCCCGAGATGGAGATTTCACCGCCGGGAATCGCCGCACGCGGAGTAACACGTTCAATCAACGGTTTATTCGTGGCAGATCCTTTCTTTGCAGCAGGGGGATCGGGTTTGTCGGATTTCTTCCACAAGCTCATTTGATAAAGTGTCCCAAAATTACAAGCACAATCAGGCTATAAAGACCCGCGACCACGTCATCCATCATAATACCCCAACCGCCGGGAAGTCGCTCGGCCCGCCGTGCCGGAAAAGGTTTTACGATGTCCAAGGCGCGGAATAGGATGAAACCGAAAATCAACCCCATCCACGCGACCCTCGGTGTGGCGACGAAAGTAAGGATCTGGCCGGCCACCTCATCAATTACCACTTGGCCGGGGTCAACACGTCCAAATACCTTCTCGGCTTTCCCTGCCGACCAGACTCCGACAAGGAAGAGCAGGCCCGTGAAAGCCGCCAAGGATAAGGCCAACCACAGAGGCTCGAGTGAAGTCTGGCGAAAAGCGATTACCAGAGCCAAGCCCAGTGCTGATCCGGCGGTCCCCGGCGCTACGGGAAAGTAGCCAGACCCCAAACCGGTTGCGATCCAGATGGAGAGACTGCGGCGTTCTTTAACCACTCCCCCTCTTATCGTCCTGCTCCTCCTCTTCGGTAGGGCGGTTCTTGTCCTGCCTTTCCACAGGGGTCGAAATCCGATAGCGTTCAGACAGCCAGTGGTCCAGATCGATCAGTTGGCAACGCTCACTGCAAAAGGGCCGAAAAGAGTTACCCGCCCAGGGACCGTCTTTGTGGCAAATGGGACATCGCATGGCGAGAGATTAGGCGGAAGCCGACATCGCCGCCGGTTGAATCTGGACCAGCCGTGACCCCACAGGAGGCGGCGAGTTCGGAACTAACCGCTCAGCAAAGTTTCGTGCCTCCAGGCGCGATACGAGATCGTAGTCCCCTGCTGCCGTGATGGTGGCCCAGCGGAATTCCCCGGGTCTGGGTTCTGCCCCCTCAAAATCGTTGATCAATACCTGACCATCAATTCCAGGGGCCTGCGATTCCAGCCTGCCCCGGAAGAGCAATTCCGTTTCCTCCGAGCGGCCCTCTACGAGAACCGGAAAGGAGCGGCCGACTCTTTGCCGCAGCTTGCGTCGTGAAATCCTGCGTTGCAAGGCCATGAGTCTTCGCTGGCGATGGCCCGCAACAGCCGATGGAACCTGGCCGGGCAGCGCATAGCTCGAGCCTGTTTCTTCGTTCGAATAAAGGAACACACCCAGGTGGTCAAATTGTGCTGCCTCGACAAAGCTCAGCAAAACCTTGAAATCCTCTTCCGTTTCACCCGGGAAGCCCACGATCAGAGATGTCCGCAATGTAACGCCCGGTATGGCGGCGCGAATTCTCTCAATCAAGCGCAGGAAATGTTCGCCGCTGGAACCCCGCCGCATCAACTTCAGCACCTGCGCACTCGCGTGCTGAAGCGGCAGGTCGATATACTTCGCCACCTTCGCCGTTTCCGCCACGGCCGCAATCAGCGCGTCGGTCAAACGATTGGGGTAGCAATAAAGAAACCGCACCCAAACGAGCTCAGGGATCTTGCCGAGTTCGCGCAGAAGGGACGCCAGACCGTCGCGCAGCCCCAGGTCCTCACCGTAACTCGTGGTGTCCTGGCCGACGATGGTCAACTCCCCGACGCCTGTTCGGGCCAGGTTTTCCGCTTCGCGCACCACCGAGGCGAACCTCCGGGAACGGAACCTGCCTCGCATCTGCGGAATCACACAGAAAGAACAAGGATGATCACAACCTTCAGCGATCTTCAGATAGGCGGAATAAGACGGAGTGGCGAGGACTCGGGGCGTGAGTTCGTGGTAAAGGTAGGGCTCGGCGGAGCCCTCCAGGCTGCGATCTTGGCGATCCTCCCCGCAAGCTTCCAGGACCCGCTCGAGTTCGTTGGTCCCGATAACAAAATCCACTTCGGGGATCTCTTTCAGGATTTCCTGCCGGTATCGCTCCACCAAACAGCCGGCCACTACCAGCTTTCTGGCAGCGCCGGACTTCTTGTATTCCGCCATTTCCAGGATGGTGTCGATAGACTCGCGCTTGGCAGGCTCGATGAACGCGCAGGTGTTGACAATGATGACCTCGGCCTGCTCAGCTTGGGGAGTCAACTCGTATCCCTGGCGAGCCAGCATTCCCAACATCACCTCACTGTCCACAAGATTCTTGGGACACCCGAGGCTAACCATTCCAACTTTAGTCATATATGTGCTGGCTCAGCGCGAGATGCACTAGCCTGCCCTTTCTGAGACATAGAATTTTAGCACAAGTTGGAAGGGTGCGGTGCTTGAGCCTGTTGTCGGCGACTTGTGCCGAGGGTTGTGCCCAGGCTATAATCCGCCTCGCGAGGGGGTGGCACCAGCAGTCTGGCAAGGGTCGGCTCGGTTGAACGGGGGCGCAGCCATGGCGCCACCCCGCCGCGGGTGTCTGACTATAGAGCGCGACGAAACCATGGAGGACTCAGATGTCTACTTCCCGAAGGACTTTTCTGAAGAGCACGGTTGCGGGTGCGGGTTTGGCACTGGGAGATCTGCGGGCCTTGGCCCTGGGAGCTGCTCCTGAGCCGCTGCCTGGCGCCCGGAATTCACCGCGCCTAGCTGCGGATTCCGCGGCGGCTGGGGAGTACACGCGAGGGGTGGGTGTTTACCCGGGAGACCCGCGTGAGGATTTTGGTCCGGTGCTGGTGGGAGATGCCTCGACCTACCGGAATCTGGCGCTACGGCGGCCCGCGTATCACTCCAGTTGCTACGATTACAACCTGACGGCCCAACTGGTTACAGATGGGATCAAGGATTCGCATCTCCCCGACTGGGTCGCAACCTGGGTAGGCCTTCGCGGCGAGCTCCCTAAGCACGAGCGGGAGTTCTTCCTGGACCACAACCCAATGACCGACGTCGACTTGCGGGGTCCGCGCCCGTGGGTGCAGGTTCAATTGGGAGGCGGGGCGAGGGTTCCGGAGATCGACCTTGTTGACGTCCTCCTCATCGCGCCCCGCAACTTGAAACCGGAGGACCTGGGTGTTGCCGTCTTGGTCTCCGACGACGGACGGGAGTGGAAGGAATTGGGTAAGGTAACTAATCCGAAGCCCGTACCCGTTACTGGCTTCCCGAGAGGCTTTCCGCAACCTGGGCAACGGTTCCAGCCTTCCATTCCTCTTCGTTCAGCTTCTCAAAGCCGCTTCTATCGAATCGAACTCGAAGCTGCCAACGCCCCGCCGTTCGCGTTCTTCATGGAATGGCAAGTCTGTGAGGTGGGATTCTTCCATCAGAACCAGAGAGTGGAAATTGGCGGGCCTTATAGCTTCACGAGTGCGTGGATGAGCGCGGGTTTGGGTGAGGAGTGGGTTTATGTCGACTTGGGCGCTCGCTGTGAATTCGACCGTGTGGTGTTGTATTGGATCGCGCGCGCTGCGGAGGGTTCCCTCCAGGTTTCCGACGATGCGCAGAATTGGCGGGACATTCAACCCCTGCCTGAGGGAACAGGGAACACTGACGACCTCAGACTGGCGGAGCCCGTCCAGGGAAGGTACGTGCGCGTACTGATGCAGCGGCCCACCTCGCCGCATGCGTACATTCTGAGCGAAATGGAGGTTTATGGGCGGGGCGGATTTGTCGTGCAACCGAAGCCCGCGCCCGCAGCTCGACCTGACGGGCGATTGGACCTCGCGGGAGGCGCTTGGCGCCTGCAACGAGATTCCCTTGTGAACGCGGACGGAGCAACACTCTCCAAGGTGGGATTCCAGGACCAGGATTGGGTTATTGCCACCGTGCCGGGCACAGTGCTCTCCTCTTATCTGAATATCGGTGCAATTCCTGATCCGAATTACGGCGAGAATCAGTTGCTTATTTCCGATTCGTTTTTCTACGCAGATTTCTGGTACCGGAACGAGTTCACGGCGCCGGCATTGACCGAGGGTCAGCGCGCTTGGCTGAACTTCGACGGGGTTAACTGGAAGGCGGACGTCTTCCTGAACGGCGAAAGACTCGGGCGGGTAGAAGGTGGCTTCATGCGCGGCCGGTTCGACGTCACGGGACGCCTGCTCGCTGGCCGCAAAAACGCGCTGGCCGTCCGCATCGAGAAGGATGACACCCCCGGAAGCATGAAGCAGAAGACCTTCGAGAGTCCGGGCAAGAATGGGGGCGCGCTCGGAATCGATAATCCCACCTACCACGCCTCCATTGGTTGGGACTGGATTCCCACCATTCGCGGCCGCGACACGGGCATCTGGGGCGATGTCTACCTTACCCTCAGCGGGGCCGTTACCATCGAGAATCCGTTCGTTACGACCACCCTCCCGCTGCCCGATACCTCGCGTGCCGACGTGAGTATCGAGGTCGAGTTAGTGAACCACGCCTCCAAGCCTGTCACCGGAACTCTGCGCGGACGCCTGGCGGAGTTGCAGTTCGAGCAGCGCGTTTCCGTCGATGGCTCTGCGACGCAGAAAGTGAAGTTTGACCCCTCGAACACTCCGGCCCTGCGGCTGCAGAATCCCAAGCTCTGGTGGCCTGCGGGATACGGCGAGCCGCACTTGTACGCTCTGGAGCTGAGCTTCGAGGCGCCGGAGCGCCAGGTATCAGACACCAAGGCGTTCGAGGTAGGCGTTCGGCAAATGTCCTACAGCGAAGAGGGCGGCGCCTTGCGGATTTGGATCAATGGCAGGCGGTTTGTGGCGCGCGGCGGGAATTGGGGTTTCGGCGAGTCCATGCTGCGTTATCGCGCGCGCGAATACGATGCGGCGGTACGTTATCACCGCGAAATGAACTTCACGATGATTCGCAACTGGGTAGGGCAGGTCGGTGACGAGGAGTTCTTTGCGGCCTGTGATCGGCACGGCATCATGGTCTGGCAAGAGTTCTGGCTGGCGAACCCGGCGGATGGGCCGGACCCGGAGGATGATGACCTGTTCATGCGCAACGTAAATGACTCGGTCCTGCGGTTTCGAAACCATCCCTCGATTGGCCTTTACTGCGGCCGTAATGAAGGCAACCCACCTCCGCCTCTTGACGGGGGCATCAGGAAAGTGCTGGCGGAAAAACATCCCGGCATTCATTACATCTCCAACTCCGCCTTTGGGGTTGTCAGCGGCGGCGGGCCTTATAGGGCAATGCCCCTCAACTTCTACTTCACCCTGGGCGCCGACCCGAAGCTGCACAGTGAAATGGGCATGCCGAATATACCCCCCATGGAAAGCGTGCGCGCGATGATGCCCGAATCGGCCTTGTGGCCGCAGGGGCTCGTCTGGGGCCTGCACGATTTCTGCCTGGGTGGCGCGCAAGGCGGTGAGAGCTTCCGGACCATGATCGAGTACGACTACGGCGGCGCCGGCAATGTGGACGAATGGGTTTCACTCGCTCAATTCATCAATTACGAAGGTTATCGCGCCATGTTCGAGGCGCAGAGTAAGTACCGCATGGGGCTCCTCCTCTGGATGAGCCATCCTTGCTGGCCCTCGTTCGTCTGGCAGACCTACGATTACTATTTTGAACCCACGGCGGCGTACTTTGGGTGCAAGAAAGGGTGTGAACCGCTCCACATTCAGTGGAACCCAGCCACCGAGAGCATCGAAGTGGTCAACTACAGCGCCGGGAACATGCGAGGCTTGACCGCCACGGTGGAAGTCCTGAACATGGACGGGACGAAGCAATGGGAGAAGTCCGCAACCCTGGATAGCACGGAAGACAGCGTCGCCCCGTGCATCAAGATGGAGTATCCGCCCGAGCTGACGTCATTGCACTTCCTGCGGCTCGCCTTGACGCACGGGGCTGAGACGGTCTCCACGAACTTTTACCTGCGGGGCCGGGAGGAGGGCAATTATCGGGCCATTCGCCAGTTGCCCAGGGTCAACCTGGAAGCGGCAACGCGCGTCGACCGCCAGGGAAATCGCTGGCAGTTAACGACCGAGCTGCATAATCCGTCGAGCCAGCCGGCGCTGATGATCCGCCTGAAAGCTGTGAGGGAGAAGAGTGGAGACCGGATCCTGCCGGCAATTTACAGTGACAACTACATCGCATTAATGCCCGGCGAGCGGCGAACCATTCAGACGGAGTTGGAGCACGCCGACACGCGTGGCGAGACGCCGCGAGTCGTAGTGGAGGGGTTCAACGTTGGGCACGTGACCCAGATGTAGCAGCAGCGCCGCCGCAAAGGGGACAGGACCGGCGGGCTTCAATATCCTCACCGCTCGTGGGGCGGTGATGTTGTACCTGTAGTCCCTCTCCGCTTTTGATGAAGGATATTCATTTGCGCTTGGCTGTGGTATGGTGAGCCTACTATGAACAGACCAGACTCCTTCTCACGTCGTTCGTTCCTGGGCCTTATGGCTGCGGTGCCGCTTGCGGCTGCGATGCCGGAGTCGAAGGAAATTCCTGTAGGACTTGAACTCTACTCGGTGCGCAAGGACTTGCAGAAAGATCTGATGGGGACTGTCCGGGGCGTGGCGAAGATGGGTTACCAGTGTGTCGAATTCTTCGCTCCTTACTACGCCTGGACGCCCGACTATGCAAAGCAGGTTCGCACCGAGCTGGACGCTCTCGGCATCCGTTGCTACTCAACCCACAACGGATTGCAGTCGTTCACTCCGGGCGGAATCGCCAAGGCGATTGAGTTGAATAAAATCCTGGGGGCCCGGTACATCGTGCTGGCCCACCCGGGCGAGGTCAGCGGCCTGGATGACTGGAAGCGCATAGCGGAAACACTCAACACAGCAAACGACACCTTGAAAGGGCAGGGCTTGCTCGCGGGCTATCACAACCACGAGCTGGAGTGGAAGCCGGTCGCCGGCCAAAAGCCGATGGAACTGCTGGCCGCAACGCTCGACAAGAGCATCATCCTGCAACTGGACGTCGGGACATGCTTGGAAACCGGCAATGACGCCGTGGCCTGGATCAATCAGAATCCTGGACGAATCCGCTCGATGCACGTCAAGGATTGGTCTCCAGAAAGAGGCTATCGGGTCCTGACAGGCGAGGGGACGGCGCCCTGGAAGAACATTTTCGCCGCCGCCGAAAGCACGGGGGGAATCGAGTACTACCTGATCGAACAGGAAGGCAGCGATTACTCCGAGATGGAAACCGTTCAGCGCTGTCTCGCGGCGTTTCGTAAGCTGCACGGCTGAGCCGGTCCCATCGACCGACCCCACCTAATTGGCGAGGGCATCGCAACTGTAGTTGGACATTCGGCTCTAATGCGCCTGTCTTCGAGTTAGCGGGCCGCCAACCATGCGCAAAAGACTTGTTCTTTCTCCATCGCGATTTCTTTCTTCTGCCCATGGGCGACTGCGTACTGCCGACTTCTTTTGGACTCCTGGCTTCTGACTCCTGATTCCTGGATCCTGAATTCCTGATTCCTGCTCTCATGCCGGACGAAGTCTTGATCATCGGCGGCGGTTTCTCGGGTCTGGCGGCGGGTGTCGCACTGGCGGAAGAGGGGCACGGTGTGCGCTTGCTCGAACAGAAGCCCCACCTGGGCGGGCGGGCGCGCTCCTTTCTTGATCCCGCAACGGGCTCCGTGGTAGATAACGGCCAGCACATCATCATGGGCTGCTGCCATTCGACCATTCACTTCCTTTCGACTATCGGAACTCTGGACCGCATTCGGTTTCAACAGCACTTGACCCTCCGTTTCCTTGACCGAAATGGGCGGCTGACAGCGCTTCAATGTCCCGGCCTGCCTTCGCCCTGGCATGTACTGCTCGGCGTGCTACGCTCCGGAAGTTTCTCTTTCAAGGACAAACTGGAAGTCTTGCGTCTCGGACGATCGCTCCAGTGGGCGAGGGCGATGGACCGTGGCTTGGAAAAGCTGAGCGTGCGCGAATGGCTCACCAGGCTTGGCCAATCCGAGAGCTTGCAGCGCAATTTCTGGGACCTGCTCTGTATTGCGGCACTCAATGAGGACCCCAGCCAGGCCAACGCGGGGCTGTTTGAGCGGGTGTTGCAGTTGGCGCTTTTCTCCTCGCCGGCGGATTCACGGATCGGGATTGCCCGCGTTGGTTTGAGTGACGTGTATGTGGATGCTGCCACAGCCTACATTCGGGCGAGGGGCGGGCGAGTTGAGTGCAGCCGCAGCGTGGCCAGTCTACTGGTTTCCGAGGGGCAGTGCCGGGGCGTGCGCCTTTCCAGTGGCGAGGAAATTGAGGCGGAGAGCGTGTTGAGCGCCGTGCCCTCGTTTCAGCTTGCGAGCTTGTTGCCTGGCGAACTGCTCCGCTTCGAGCCTTTCTTCGCCCCAGTCGTTTCCCTTCGGCCTGCGCCGATCATTTCCATCAACCTCTGGTTTGACCGCCCGATCACCGAGCTTGATTTTGTTGGATTGCGCGGCACCACGGTCCAGTGGCTCTTCAACAAAGGCAAGATTCTTGGCTCGGGTGAGAATTATGTTTCGCTCGTTTTGAGCGGCGCACATCGGTATATCGGACGCGGCAAAGAAGAATTGTTGGCCATGGCTTTGCGTGAGCTAGGCGACCTTTTCCCGGAAGCGCAGAAGGCCAAATTGCATCATGCCCTCGTTATCAAGGAGCGCTTCGCCACCTTCTCGCCCACCTGGGAAGCTGAGCAGTTACGCCCGACGGCCCGGACGCCAGTGCGCGGCCTATACCTGGCGGGCGATTGGACTGCTACAGGCTTGCCGGCCACCATTGAAAGTGCGGTGCAGAGTGGTTACACTGCTGCGAGGGCTATTCTGGACGATGGCTGAATTCATTGACTGAGGTGGAGATGCAAACAGGCGCAAATGCATTTCGAATGGCATTCCTTCTAGCCATCCTGACTCTGGTTTTGTGTTGGTCCATGCTGCCGCCAAAGAACGGAGACCTGCTTGCCAGCGGGCCAAGCTCTGCTGCGGCCAAGGGCGGACAAGCACGCGGTAAGCTTGCTGACCCTCGACTGAACCCTGCCTACCGCTTTGAAAAAGGCGGTTGGGTTTATGTTCACTTGGAGGGAACGCCCGGCCAGATCGGTTTCCAGCACGGTTACTTGTTGGCCCCTGAGATAGCGGACGCCTTCGAAGCCGTGAAGCTGCAAGACACCCACAGCACCAAGAAGGATTGGGATTTCTTCCGCAAGGCCGCGCACGAGATGCTTTGGCCGAAGATCGATCAGGAATGCCAAGAGGAACTCGAGGGAATCAGCGAGGGCCTGAAGGCACACGGCGTCTTGATGGATATCGACGACGTGGTGGCGCTGAATGCCTTCGAGGAACTGCCGGACTACTACGTTCCCTGGTATAACTCGCAGCACAAAGTGGCCAGCGCGCCACACCTGGTCAGCCCCGGCAACTGTAGCGCCTTCGTCGCCACCGGCAGCTATACCCGCGACCACAAGATCGTGATCGCGCACAACAACTGGTCGGGCTATCTGGATGGTGAACGCTGGCGAATCATCTTCGACATCGCGCCACGGCACGGAAATCGCATCCTGATGGACGGCTTCCCCGGCGTCATCACCAGCGACGACGATTTCGGCGTGAACTCCAGCGGCATCATGGTGACCGAGACGACTATTACGCAATTCGACGGGTGGGATCCGAATGGCAAGCCGGAGTTCATGCGCTCCCGCAAGGCGCTCCAATATGCGAGTTCGTTTGACGACTATGTGCGCATCATGCTGGACGGCAATAACGGCGGCTACGCCAATGATTGGCTGCTGGGCGATCTCAAGACCGGCGAAATCGCTCAGTTCGAGCTGGGTCTGAAGGCGCATCAGTTCTGGCGCGCCAGGGATGGCTATTTCGTGGGTTCAAACTTTGCCCGCGATCCGAAAGTGCTGGCTGAAGACACTACGTTTGATATTAACAATCTCGAGAATTCTCCTAACGCCCGCAGGGTCAGGTGGGAAGAGTTGATGAAGGAATCGAAGGGCAAGATCGACGTGAAAATGGCCGAGAAATTCATGGCCGATCATTACGATTCTTACCAGAAGAAGGTGGACCCTGACGAGCATTCTCTCTGCGGACACGGGGATCTTTCCCCTCGCGGCGAACCGGTTTGGGAATGGGGGCCTTACTATCCTGGTGGCGCGGTGCAGGGAAAGGTCATGGATGCCGCGATGGCTAAAGCGATGAGCTTTTACGCGCATATGGGCCACCCTTGCGGAAGGGATTTTCTTGCCGCACCCTTTCTTAAAGCGCATCCCGAATTCGCCTGGGAAGCGCCCCTGCTGCGCGATATGAAGGCCGGTCCTTGGACGCTGTTCAAAGTCGGCCAAAGACAACCGTAAACGCTTCTCACTAGAATTCTGACCATGCATTCTTCGATTTCCCGTGCCGCTTGCACCCGAGAGGAGTAGAATGAATACATGAGAAAGCGGCGAGATGTACGTATAACGAAGAAGGTCAGGCGGCTAAAGAACCCAGTCGCCGCGGTCGACGAGCACCTCCACCCTTTTCCCCAACTCTGTCCTGTTGCGAGTGGGCCCGGCGTTGCCGCGGTTCTCGAGCGCGCCAGAATCCCCTATAGGAAAAATCCTCTCGCCGAAGACGAAGCTCTCAACCTGATTTGTGATGCCCGAAGCGATGAGCCTACCTATCCTCTAGAGAAGCTGCTTAAGAAATTCAAGCACGGACCTACTACCCAATAGCCATCCTCGTATTGATAGATAATAACTCGTCGTATATTATCGCATTGTAGGACGCGCCGCCATGGCACGCCGGGTTTCGTAAAGCGGGAATTTCTCGGTCAGGGCTTCGACCTGGCCGTGGATTCGTTTCTGCACGGACTCATCTTCAACGTTGTGCAGCACCTCGGTGATCCACTGCGCGATGAGCTCCATCTGCGGCTCCCGGAGCCCGCGCGTGGTGACGGCGGGCGTGCCGATGCGGATGCCGCTGGCGACCATGGGAGGGTTGGTATCGAAAGGAATGACGTTCTTGTTGACGGTGATGCCGGCGTTTCCGAGGGCCTTTTCGGCCTGCTTGCCTGTTACCTTGTTTGAAAACACATCCACCAGCATCAGGTGAGTGTCGGTGCCGCCGGAGACGATGCGGAAGCCGTTGCCGGCCAGGGCATCGGCCAGCGTGCGGGCGTTCAGGACGATCTGCTTCTGATACTCGCGGAACTCCGGCTGAAGGGCTTCCTGGAAGCAGACGGCCTTGGCGGCGATGACGTGCATCAGCGGCCCGCCCTGGATACCGGGGAAAACGATCTTGTCGAGCTCCTTCGCATACTGCGCCTTGGAGAAGACCGCGCCGCCGCGTGGTCCGCGCAACGTCTTGTGGGTGGTGGTGGTGACGAAATCCGCGTGGGGAATAGGGCTGGGATGGAGGCCTGCCGCAATAAGCCCCGCGATGTGCGCCATATCCACCATCAGCAGCGCGCCGCTCTGTTTGGCGATGGCGGCGAAGCGCTCGAAATCCAGGAGGCGCGGGTAAGCGCTGGCGCCGGCCACGATGAGCCTTGGTTTGTGCTCCTGGGCCAGCCGCTCGAGCTCGTCGTAGTCAATTGCCTCCGTGTCCTTCCGTACACCGTAAGAAACGATCTTGTACATCTTCCCGGAGAAGTTCAGCGGGTGCCCGTGCGTCAGGTGGCCGCCGTGGGCAAGGCTCATGCCCAGTAGGGTGTCGCCCGGCTTGAGCACGGTCATATAAACGGCTTGGTTGGCTTGGCTGCCGGAGTGCGCCTGCACGTTGGCGTGCTCCGCGCCGAAGAGCTTCTTGGCGCGCTCGATGGCCAGAGTCTCAGCCACGTCCACAAACTCGCAGCCGCCGTAGTAGCGCTTGCCCGGCAATCCCTCGGCGTACTTGTTGGTCATCACGGACCCAAGGGCCTCGAGTACCGCCTCGCTGACGAAATTCTCCGAGGCGATCAGCTCCAGCGTCCGCGCTTGGCGGTCAACTTCCTGGTCGAGGGCCTGGGCGATTTCAGGGTCAACTTCGCGCAAGGAGCGTGAACGTAAAGGGAGGGAAGTGCTCATACTTTTTTCTCCAAGTGATAGCGTTGGTCAATGGCGTCGATTTTCTCCACCCGCCGCTCGTGGTGTCCTCCAGCGAAGGGGGTCGAGAGCCACGTGTCCACAATTTGATGCATGCTTGCTTCGTCAATCATCCGGCCGCCCAGGGTGAGAACGTTGGCGTTGTTATGCTCGCGCGCCAGGCGCGCGGAAATCGTATCGTTGGCAGCCGCGGCGCGGATGCCAGGGACTTTGTTGGCGGCAATCATCATCCCGATGCCCGTTCCGCACACCAACACGCCGTAGTCGGCCTGCTTTGCCGCCACCTGCGCCGCTACCTTCTCCGCGAAGTCGGGATAGTCCACGGGCTCTGAATTCGATGGGCCGTGGTCTTCAACCTCCAGGCCTTTGTTCTTGAGGTACTCGCGGATTTTCTCCTTCAAGGCAAAACCAACATGGTCTGCCGCCAGTGCGATCTTCATTTTTTCCACCCCGGTGCAGCCCTGGAACTCCTCAGGAGGGCCGGCCATGTTTTCCCAGCCCCGTTTGATATTCTACCGGACAAGACCCAATGGCGCAAACAACGACTTCCACGTGAACATTGAGTGATTGGTTCGTCGAATCATTGAGTCATTGAAAAGCGGTGCGAGAGCCGCGGGCAATTCTGAAGTATGAAGCATGAAGTATCAAGTATGAAGTGTGAAGTATGAATTCCCCCTTCCTCTCCACTGCTTTCTGTCTAATGCCTTTGAAGTGCCGCAGGTCCGGAGAGCGGGACCTGCGCTACGCCTGCCTACTGCCTAATATCACTCTAGTGGCTCCTGAATCCTGTTCTTCCCCACCTACGACCTGCGACCTACCACCTAGGTCCTTTCTTTTCAACAACATTCCCGCTTTTGAGGGCTAAGCATCTTTCTTTTCATAGACATTCCCGCTTTGCCTTGGCTTGTTGAAAGCCAGCCCTTTGTTTTCATAGACATTCCCGCGTCGGTCGTTCATTTTTTGAAGTTACTACTTCTTTCTCTTCCCCTGTGGAGAAGGCATTCTGTCCCACGCCGCCGTGCGGGCGGCGCGTCCCGCCAGCCCGAACTCCCCCAAAACCAGCGGGCAATGGGCAGCGGGGGGCGGCAGTCGGCGGTGGCAAGAAGTAAGGAGGCAACCCACAATCCATAATATTATTCACAATTCAGCATTTTTCTTCCGCAACCCCACTTACTAACCTAGCCTATCCTATTCCGTTTGTCAAGAGACACGGTGTCCGCGGTGGTGTCCCAATATGGGATGTAGGGCCGGGGCTTGCCCCGGCCAGGCCGTCCCGTCCCGCCTTGCGGGAGAGGCGGCCCTACGGTCGAAGTAGGACACTACAACTGTCCGCCACCATTCTGGTAGCCGAGCGGCGGTGACCCGCCGCAAACTAGTCGTGAGCTTCGTTCGGCGCGTATGCTCCTCGTTTGTCCTTAACGGGGATCTCCGAGTCGTCCACAGGCTTGAAGGAGCCGTGGCGGCTCGGGTCCGGGACCAGATAGTCGGCTAGCTCCCAGCGCATCCCATCCTCAAAGAACCCCCCGTCCAGATTGATGAAGCACCTGCTGATCGTGGAAAATGGCTGGCGCTCTTCAATCCTCCTCCGAATCTCATCGGCGTAAGGCGCGAAGGATATCTTCATCTCTTGACCGGGCCGAAAATCGAGGGGCCGCGCGCTTCCCTGGTCAAACTTGTTCCCTTCGACCGTATACGCGGCATTGTCAGGCATTCGCCCCAGGTCAATGGGCTGACAGATCTCGTGTCCTGTCGTCTCGGTGTCGGGAAAACAGATATGCATATCAAGTTCCACAAAATTCTCTGAACTCCGGTTCCTGATCGTAAAGGTCAGTTTTTTCAGCCAGTCGTCCCCAGCCTGGAACGGCACCCCGGAAGGCCCCTTAAGACGGTTGAAGAACCCCGGCGTAATGACTTGCTTGCCAACAGTAACTTTGACGACCCTTGCCGAGTCGCGGGGACAGTCTCGTTCAATCTCCACGAATTTCGATCCACCCATCAAAGCGTCCTGGGCCTGGACGACCGGAACGACGCTTACCTTGTCCCAGATTTGGACCATGAGTACGCAAGCGATAACCGTACCCAGCAGGCAGCACGCAATTAAACTAAGCCATTGTAATCCTCTAAGCATTGAGGTGCTCCTTTCGTTAGCGTTCACAACGACTACCAACAGTCGCGCCACGGCGTGGCGGGTGGCGCAGACATGCCGTAGTTTGCATGTCTGCGATGAACCAGAGAGACTGAAGGAGCAGAATAGATGGCAATATGGCCATGCTCAGAACTCAGCGCGAATCGCAGACCCGCCGCGGCGGGTCTGCGCCACCCAGGTGGGTGCGCATGGGACTCTATCCAGTGTAGTGCAGTTTATCGGCGGGTGGCGCAGACATGCCGTAGTTTGCATGTCTGCGATGAACCAGAGAGACTGAAGGAGCAGAATAGATGGCAATATGGCCACGCTCAGAACTCAGCACAAATCGCAGACATCAAAAAGAAGCTGTGAAAATATTGACAAAACCGGATTTTTCTCCTGCAAATAACTGAAAACACGAGGGCGAAAACGGCCAAAATCAATATTTTCACAGCTTCAAAACGATGTCTGCGGGCCTTATATTCGAAGGATCCTTGCGGTGCGCAGCGGGGTTAGTTAAGCGGCGGTGGCCCGGTGGACTCGCGGATAACCACTTCGGGGTCGATCGAGAAGCCGCGGCCCTGCACCTGCCCACCTTCGGGTGGAACGAGAGCTTCGAACGACAGGCGTCCAATCTTCTCCCGAGGGATATTGACCGTGGTGAGAGCCGGACAGGCGTACCCGGAGAGACTGATGTTATCGTAGCCGGTCACGGACACGTCCTCGGGAACCCGCAAGCCACTTTCCCGAAGTGCCTTCAGCACTCCCAGGGCCATGTAATCGTTCACGCAGATGATCGCCGTGGGCCTGAAGCCAGTGGCCAGCAGGGTCCGCGTCGCCTGCTCTCCTCCTGCGGGTTCGTCCCGGTCTGCGACGGTGGTGAACTCCACGGCTCCGGCATGACGCTTCATCGTTTCCACGAAGGAAACTTTGCGGTCAAGGAGCGGCTCCAAGCTGGTGTGGTGGCCCACAAAGGCCATGTGCCGGTGCCCGAGCGAGTACAGGTATTCCACGGTCTTTTGAATTCCCTTTTGATAATTCACCCGGATGTTCGAAATGTTCTTCGCCGGCGTCCCCACGTCGTAAAAGACAATGGGAAGGTTTGACTCGATGAGCTCCTGCATGAGGGCTGGCTCCATTTCGGAGACAATGACCGCCAGCCCCGCCACACGACGGCCCAGCATCAAGTGCACACTGTTTACCAGCCGACGTGGGTTGTAGTCGGTGTTGGCCACCACCACCTCGTAAGCATGGCGGCGCGCTTCCGATTCCAGACTCCGGAAAATGTCCAGGAAAAACGGGTTCTCCAGATTGGAGACGATCATACCCAAGGTGCGGCTTCTGCCACCTGCTAAGGTTCGAGCGTGGATATTGGGATGATACTTGAGATCTTGAACCACTTTCAGGACACGCGCTTTAGTAGTGTTCCTAACCGGACCGACTTCGTTAAGGACGCGAGAAACCGTGGCAATGGAAACCTTGGCTCGCTTGGCGACATCTTCCAGTTTCATGTGGGATTCGGACCTCGCAACAAGGGATTGTCATAGGCGAAAAGTGAAAGCGCTTCGCTAGAACTAAGCGTCTGCGTAAGATTAACATAAAAGCCTGGCGCAAGGCTATTCTCTGCTGGTTTCAGTCCGTTTGCAAGAGGTTGCCGGGAAGGGGGGTACCCTGCTGCCGTCCGGGAAAAGGTCTGTGAGGTTTTTGCGCTCGGAGCGTCCCATTTCTACTTCTCATGCTCCGCGAATTTGTCAGAGGAGATTTGATGAGGCTACAATCTGAAATGAGATGGAGCGAACGAAGTTCGAGGCACTCGTGGCGCAAGCCCTGCATGGCCTGCCTAAGGCGTTTCGTGAGAAGCTCACGAATGTAGCGATTATCGTGGAAGACCTGCCGCCGGAGCAAGCGGAGAGGGGAGGATTGCTGCTGGGGCTGTTTCACGGCATCCCGCGCACGGAGAAGAGCGTCTTCTTCTCCAGCCCGCCGGACCGGATTTTTCTTTATCAGCGAAACATCGAGGCGGTTTGCAGCAACGAGGCGGAGGTGCGCCGGCAGATCCGCGCGACGCTGCTCCACGAAGTGGGGCACTATTTTGGGCTCAGTGAAGACGAATTGCGCGGGCTTTGAACGACAGGTGCCAGGTGCCAGGTTTCAGGAGGCGGATGGAAGGACACAACACGGCTGCAACTCCAACTTTCGAATTGGGGTCCATTCCGTATTTCCCGTTTCGCAAGGGCACTCATCCCCGGTGCTGATTCCGATGAAGGTGGGCACTGATTCCGGTTTGATCCCGGGCAGTGATTCCGATGTCATCCCGGGCGTCTTCGGAGCGAAGCGACGCTGGCCCTCCTATCGTGCTTGAAGTGACCGGGATCG
>Ga0208937_1000084_pt1 | contig 88765 bp, 81 predicted proteins | sample June2015DPH_11_5_FD_184705 | JGI IMG/M metagenome (GOLD analysis project Ga0208937, IMG submission 184705) | Peatland microbial communities from SPRUCE experiment site at the Marcell Experimental Forest, Minnesota, USA - June2015DPH_11_40... | ecosystem: Environmental > Terrestrial > Soil >... | reverse complement strand
GGCATAGTTACCTTCCTACCCCGGAAGTCTAGCCCCATGCAAGCCGAAAGTCAAGCACAATCTTTGCTCAGTTGCTTTGTAAGTTCTTTGGAATAAGTGGCGGAGAGGGTGGGATTCGAACCCACGTCACGATTTCTCGTGAACACGCTTTCCAAGCGTGCTCCTTCAGCCACTCGGACACCTCTCCGGGGCCTTGAATCGCAAAATTGCGTCAGGGTGCGGCGCACCTGCGATCTCCAAACTGCTGGCCGAATTCAAACTAGTATAACATCCCACTTTGGAACTGGCCACAAGCCGAGTAGGCAGTCGGCAGTAAGCAGTCAGCAGATTGTCTACTACCGGAGGCTCGCCAAGGGCCAACCCCGCCCCAACCCCTACCTCCTCCAATAGGCCGAACTGGACACTGTGTCTCTTGACAAGGGGAAGAAGATAGGCTAGGATGCTATGTTGAAGCCAGCGAGGCGGTCATGGCCTCCTGGGAAGACTTGGCTGCAATGCTACCCCGATGTCCCAATCCGTTCTCGAAGGTGTCCCCACCGGGGCCGAAAGCTCGAAAAACTTGCTGGTTTAAGGTGGGCAATTGGTCCGTGCTAGGAAGAGAACGGGGAAAAAGGATTGTTAAAATTGAACGAACAATGCGGGAATCTCTATGAAAACAAAGGGTCGATTTTCCACAGGCAGCGAAGAAGCGGGAATGTTATAGAAAACAAAGATAGTTACGCGTTGAAAACCGGGAATGTTATTGAAAACACAGCATGTTGGATTCTTGCCAACGAACTCTGTGCAGGTTGGCGCACACATTCTTGCGGTATCGCCCTTTTCGACTCTCGACTCTCGACCCTGGACTGCCTCCGGAGGCAAGTGAGGTGGTTCCGCCGGTGGCGGTTTCACCTGAAGCGCCGGCGGAATCGGTTCCCCATTCCCTATTCCCTGCTTTGTCGGGTTCACCGGAAGCGCTGGCGGTGCCTCAGCTCGACGCCGACGATTCCGTTCGGGTCGCGAACGCCGATGAGCGAGACGTTTTCTCCGATCGCCCATTCAAATTGGATGATCTGGTATTGTGATGAAGCGGTATTGGTGATGTAGGTGAGGGTCAAGTCCCTGGTCACTTGCTGCTCGACGGTCACCCGCGCGCCGGTGCTAAACCCTGGCAGTCCCACATTCGGGTCGATCTTGATTCGGCTCACGCCAAAGAGCCGCTGGATGCGACCAGTTACCTGGCTGGACAGAGCTTGAGAGAGCAGCGCGCTTTCGCCCACGCTTTGTAATGGGTTGCCCCCGGCGAATGAGCTGACTAATCCTGACGTGGACGCCTGCTGTTGTTGGCGTGCGTACCCCAGCGCCAGCAGCGAGAACACGTCCTCGGTGGGAAGCGGCGGGTCCGAACGGTAAGTCATCTTCAGGCGCCCGACCGGGCCTGAAAGATCAACTGTCAGGTTGTACTGTTGCACGACGGTTTGAGCTTCCAAATCGAGCGTTGCCTGAGTGCGAATGGGATTGGTCAGGCTGATATCGCCTCGGTTGAGGGTGAAGCGATTCCCACGGAAGATAGCCGCGCCACTCAGAAAGTGCACGGTTCCCACTTCCACGGGGTTTGCAAGGCTTCCTTGCACGCGCACATCAACGTCGGCGGTCAGGTGCATATCCTGTACTTGCAGCCTCACCGGCGTGGGCGAGGACACTCGCACGTTCAACCGTATGCTGTCGGCCAGGGGGGAAGCCGTACTGGGTATGGAGCTCTCGAGGGGACTGGCGGACTGCATCATTTGGTCAAGCCAAAACTTGTTTTCGCTGGCCAGTACTTGACTAACGGCCAAGTCGCCCCCGAGCTGGAAACGGTCCGAGGTTCCCGCCAAGCGCAAAGTCCCGCTGAGGATGGAGGTGAGATCAAAGGGATAGCGCACCCTTACCTGATCGAGCTCGGCTCGCAGCTCAACACGGGGCGGCGATGCCAGGGTCACGAAACCATCCAAGGTCACGGTGCCGCCACCGCTGATGCCCCGTAATGATTTCACCGTAGCTCTCTCCCCCTCGAGCTGAATTTCGCCATTCAGGTTGCTCAGGCGGAAGGGAAGACCCTGGTAGTCAAGACTGACGTCCTGGATCTCTACCGCTCCATTCAATTGGGGTCGCGCCGGTGAACCCGACATGCTCAGCTTGATTCGTGAGTGCCCGGAGGGTTGCAGGCCGGGGTCAAGCAAACTCAGCACCGTGGCATCAGCTATGCCTTGGGCTGTGACGGATAGAGAAGCTGGGATGGCAAGACGAAGAGAGCCATCGATAATAAGGTTCGTGGACGGGCCTTGCATGCGGAATGGTTTAGCGGAGAGCAGGTTTGAGGCAATGCGCAATTCAACGGGATGTTCGTTCCTCCATTTCAAAGAGGGAAAACTTACCTCCAGAGTCTCGATCTGACTCTGCATTTGGAATTTCGAAGGATCACGAAGGGAACCATTCGCCTTGAAGGAGCCACTCGCAGTAACTTGACCACCAAGACGGTTATTCAGCAACAGGCGTGCCCAGGGATCCAAGCGGAAGGATACGAATTGCCCTTGGAGTTGGAGCGGCGAATCGCCGCCCGTCCTTGCGTCTCCGCCCAGGCTGAACATACCCCCAGGTCCGGAACCTATGCCCCGAATCCGGAGGTTCTGACCTTCGCCATCCAGTTGAACATGGAGGTCGCCGACCTGAGTCCCGGCCACGCTGATACCCTCGACGAGCACGGTGGAGTGAAAGTGGAAATTGTCAGGAGTGCCGCTCCCTTGGAGGTCAAAGCTTGCCTGGGCTTCTAATTCTTGGGGAAGGGAGGAATTCGGAAAAGAGAGTGCCAATCTCTTGAAGTCAGCGAGAGAAAAGCCCCTGCCATGAAGTTGGCAGGTTATGGAGTGATTCAAAGGTCCTATCTGTGCCTTTCCCGTTATACTGCCGTGATCTTTCAGGATCTGTATCGTATCAAGATCCCAGGTGGACTCACCGACCCGAATACTGGTCGAGAAGGAATCGACCGTTTCCCCGGCGATGTTGCCGTTTTCCACCCTGATGGAACCTGTTCCCTCGAGGTTCGAAGCTGTTCCCACCAAGTTGACCTGCCCGGTGACGTAACCACCCACGGGGTAGTCAATTCCCAGCGCCGCATTAAGGCCCTCCAGCGGGGCGCGTTGAGCGCGGGCGGAAAACCGTACTGGTGAGCTCTTCGTAATCCTCCAATCTTCAAGCTGGGCTGAGGCCTCAAGGCTAAGCACGCTCGTTCCATGTGCTAGTCGTCCGGAAGAAACCTGGAAATAGTCCGGTCGGGCGACTACGTTTGCCTCGAGGCCGTCCCAGGTCCAGCCACGATACTCGAACTCGCCCACCCGCAACGAGCCGCGCATTTCGGGATTCTCAATCGAACCCGTGACTTCTCCAACCACAGTCGCCGGCGACTTGAGTAAGAGTGGCAAGTGTGGGGTTGATTCGACCAGGGCCTCGAACACGGAACGCCATTCCTCGAATTGCGTCGTCTCCCATTGGATTTGCAGGCGGCTCGGGGATTCGTTGCGCGCCGCTGACTCGACCAGCGTCCCCTTTGCTCTGAGCGAGGAATTGGGAGTGTGAAAGTTTGAGTCCTCCAAGCGGAGGAAGAAGCCATGATTCGTTTCCAATGATCCACGCAGGTCACCGCTGACGGGAAGGAAGCTCGGAGGTTGTGCGGCGGGGGCCGATAAATGCAGATCGAATTCCGACTTAACCTTTTCGAATTCACCTGCCCAGGTTAGATCTACCGCTCCGTCGACGAGAGAGGCAGGGTGAAGCTGGGTGAATAACAGAGGTTGGCCTTTGGAACTATGAAGGAGTGCGAGCAGATTCATGTCACGGAGCCGGGCGCGGACGTGGAACTGGGGAGCTGGCCCTGCAAGACTAACTTGGCCAGCGCCCAGCGCACTGCCTCCCCATCCCAGGACCTTCAAATTGGAAATGGCCACCCGCGAGCGATGCAGGGAGTAGTCGGCCGAGGCCTCAAACGGCCCCGAGTTGAACTGAGAATCACGGAACAGCATTTGCCGGGCTTGCAGTCGCCCCTGCGCGGAAATTTCCCCGTGACGGTAGATCCCCTGACCCTCGAGGCGTAGGTTCCCATTCTGCAAACCGGGAAGATGCAGGAGTGGAATTAGAGCCGCCACATCAAAGCTGGTCTGGAAGGAGAAGTATCCTTCGGGTTCAGGGACAGGGTGAAAGGTGAACGAACCTTGTCCAGTCATTCCGCGGGACTGCCAGACGAACGATGTAACGGCAAGCTCATTTTGCGATAACACGAAGCGGGTTGAAAAGGTAAGAGGCGGCGTCGATTGCCCGGGTATATGGGTAGTTACAGCCGAGGCCGCAAGGCTGCCCTCATAGTGGGGACCGCGCCGGAGGTACAGGAGGAGCGCCACTTCTCGGGCACTAAGATCCAGGCTTATTGGCCGGTCATTCCAAAAGAAAGTGGAGTGCGCCAACGTCACCCTTCCAATGCGAAGGTCCATCAACTGTTCCATGACATGCCCGGCGGTATGGCGGGTTGCGGGGCCTGGCAGGTTCGTCGAACCATCGGCGTTGGTCTTGAGATGAAATTCTGCTCCATCCCAGTCAACGCTCCTTATTCGGATTTCGCGGTGCAGCAAATTGGCCGGGCTGAGAAGGAGCACCACGGTGTGGGCAGAGAAGAGAGGGGGTGCTTGAGGCGGTTCGCTTCCGTGGATCACAACCCCGTGGAAAATCGCCTGAAGGGCTAGGGGGTGAAAGCGGAAGTCCTGTACTTCGACTCGTCCGCCAGTCGTGTCCTCCAGCGTCACGATGAGGCGGCGTTCCAGAGCGCGGCGGAACCAGGGGGTGCTCATGACACCAATCGCGGTTGTGGCCAGCGCCACCAGCGTCCCGATAATAGCGAGCGTGATCCAAAAATGTTTCGACATTCAGATCCTCTAATAGGATGCGGGATTGTCATTCCGAGCGAAGCCAGCCCCGTGTCATTCCGAGCGAAGCGAGGAATCTCGCTCTGATTCTTTCCTCCTCGGCGCAAAGCGAGATTCCTCGCTTCGCTCGGAATGACAGACTTTATAAGCCTTTTTTCATCCTGCTATCGCCAAGCCGTCAGGCCAAAGGTCAGAAGAGCCAGATTCCTCGCTTCGCTCGGAATGACAGCTTTTAAGGTCTGACAGCTTTTGCCGCGTCAGAAAGAGTAAAAACGCACGCGGCGGCCTGGCTTCAGTTCCTCCAACCAACTGGCAAGAAGCTGATCGATTCTTTTCTGCACTAAGATTTCCTGGATCTGCCCTTGGACTTCGGTCAAAGGGGGAACGGGGGAGCCGTGCGTCCGCGTATATTCGGGCGCGAACACGTCGCGGTAGTACGATTCAACATCGGTTGTCCCAGGGGCCGCCGCCGGACGCAACCTCTGTTCGACAATCTTCAAGATCCTCTGCTGATCAACGAGCTTTGTCAGAATCTGTTTTTCGTCCATGTGCAACGCGTAGAGAGCAGATTGGTAGTCCGGCTCGGATGGGAACCGCTTCCGGACGGCCTCCAGTTCTTCCGCTGCCGTCTTTTCCAGCGCGGCGTTGTGGGAAGAGTCCTGGGTTTCTTCCTCGAGCAGAAGCTTCTGGTCAGTCAGCCGCTCGCGAACCTGCTCCAGTGTCTTCCTGTCGGGGGGAGGCGGCGGCCATTGCCCGTCGAGGAAACGCTCCAATCGGTATTCGCGCTCCACGTCACTCTGGGTGATGGCAACATCGCCGATTGAAGCCACTACACGATCCAGGATCTCGGCACGGCAATACACCGCGGCCAATCCCATGGCCAGGAACGCAAGTGAACCGGCGAGGAGCCACGGTCGCGTCGAAGTCCCCGAAGGACAAGGGCCCACAGCGGCTCTGCCGCTTGACTTGCGGAAAGGCTTCGCCTTTCCGTGGGGCCTGGGCAGTTGGCAAACTGTACCTGTCCTCGCTGTGTCATTCCGAGCGCAGCGAGGAATCTCGCTCTGATTCTCTCTTCTGCCCACACCTTGGATAGGCTCTTTTGAGCACCGATCCGCGTGAGCGCAGAGCGAGATTCCTCGCTGCGCTCGGAATGACATCGACCCCAAGGTGGCTAGAAGCTTTGACCGACGCTCAGAAAGAATTGAAAATGAGATAATCGTTGCACCTCCACCCCGGTTTTCGTCGCCATCTGGTACCGCGGGGGATTTAGATTGTAGCCCACATCGAAGCTTAAGGGCCCGACAGGCGTCTTGTATCGAAGACCCACCCCAACCGCATCCGAGTCGTAATCGAGCGTATCAACGTCGGTGAGGGGGCGGGTCTGGCTGAATTTCAGTAAACGCATGCGCCGGCTGGTTGTGAAGACGTTTCCTGTATCGTTGAAGAGGACGAAACCCAGCTTTTGCTGTGCCATCCGCAGGCGAAGCTCGACCGAATTGAAGAAGAGGGCGTTGCCGCCAACGGGGTATCCCGATTGGGGGTCGCGGGGTCCCGCTTGGTTGATGGAGAAGCCGCGATGTGAATCGCTGCCCCCCATAAAAAGCCGCTCGGGCAAAGGAAGCTGGTCAGTATAGGTGTATTGGTTATTCCCGAGGCGGACCCTCATCTTGCTGCCATAGGGAGACTCGATACCGATTCGCGTGTTGCGGGCAAAAACCAAGTGCGAGCTCAATCGGTAGTAAGTCGCATACTGACCCGTGAGACGGAGGAAATTGGCCTCGGAGCCGAAGCCCTTGTACATGACTCCCGTGTCGGCCAGTGCATAGAAGCCGCGGGTGGCGTCCAAGGGATCGTCACGATGGTCGCTGACATAACTGCCGCCAAATCCTCCCACCCACGTCGGCCCCTGCAGCAAGCTAGCCTCTTGCGGGGAAATGTGACTGGAAAGGTCGAGAGCCTCAACTCGAGAGAAACTATAGCGGGCCGAAATGGCCGTCGAAGCACTGTAGCGCTTTTCAACCGCAATCGAGGCCCCTTTCTGGTCATCCGTGAAGGTGAGCACTTCGCGGCTGCGGTCGACCAGCCCATTGATGCGCAAGCTCAGGTCACGTCGATTGGCCAAGTAGGGAATCACATAGGTCGCTCCCGCGCCCGTGTCGATGTACGAGAGCCGCCCCCACAGGCTAAAGGTTTGTTCGCGTCCTCCGACGTCGAGCCGGTGGAGGTCAAGGGAGATGCGCGGGCTGGCTTTGAAGGTGCCCTGTGGGTTATTGCTCCCCAGCCTCTGGACCTCGAGTCCCCCGCCGTAGCCTAAGGTCCAGCGCCGGCTTTCCTCGACCGCCACCAAGACGGTTTTCTCCGTTTCCGAGCTGGGCAGGTCCTGAGGAGCGATTTGAACCTGGTTGAACACTCCTAACTCGTAGAGCCGGCGTTGTGAGTCGGCGACGTTGTCCTGGCTCAGAGGATGACCCTGATGGATCACGAGTTCACGGCGGATGACCCCCAGCCGGGTGTGTTCATTTCCCAGGACGACGATACGCCGGATTCGTTCTTGCCTCCCCAACTCAATGCGGAAATCCAGATCAACTTGATGTTGTTCGTTTACAGGTGATGTGCGCCAACTCACCTCGGCCTGAGCGTACCCCAGGTTGGCAAGGTAATTGGATATGGTGTCGTGATCGGCCGCCGCCCGCCCGGGTGAATAAGGCTGGGTTGGCTTGGTCAGCAGAGAAGGCCAAAGGGCCTTCTTCATGTCGCCGGAGACTCCCTTCAGAGCCAGTTGGTGAACGGTTGTCTGGAATCCTTCTTCGACCCGGAAGGTGACGAACCAATGACCAGGTTGGTTTCGGAAATGATCGTCCACGCGAGGGGCGACCCGCACATCCAGAAAGCCTTTTGATTGATAGAGTGCCGTCAGGGCGTTTAGCTTGTTCTCCAAAAGGGCGCGGCTGTACAGTGGGGCATGGCTGAGAATTCCCTGGGCGGGAGGGGAAATGGCCGCCATGAGTGTTCTGGTCGGAATGGCCCGATTGCCTTCGAAGCTATACCCGTCAAACTCTTCCCGCTTGCCCCGATTCACCCGAAAGGTGAGGTCCAGCGTCTGAGACTCGGCATGAAATTCTTGCGTTGCCTTCACCGCGGCCGAGAAGTAGCCCAGTTCCTGGAAATGGTCTTCCAGAATTCTGTCGCTCTGTGCGAGAGCGGGCTCATCCACTACGCCGTCTCGATAAACAGGGAGGAGTGCTTTGAGTTTGGAGTGTGAAATCTTGGCCCCCTCGACGCGCACCTGAACCAGGGGGCCGCTCTCAACTTTTACCAGCAGCTTTTCGGTGTTGAGTTCAGCGTCATACTCGCGCTTCAGAACACTCACGGTTGCCTGGAGGCGATCGTGCGATACAAGAAACTGGTGGAGCCTGAGCAAGCCCCGTTCGACACGCGCCGATGTCAGTTGGATTCCGTGGCGCCAGCCGGCTACTTTTGCGAGCTTCGCCGGTGGGAATCCGGGGTGACCCTGGAATTCCGCGCTGCTGAAGCGCGCGGGCTTGCCTGGAAAAATGGAGAATATCACCCCGGCCTCCTGGGTGGCCGGGTCAGGGAGGATGTGGTATCGGACGATCGCCCGGTAGTACCCGTTCGAAGCCAGCATTTCGGAAATATGCTTCTGGGCCGCGATAAGAATGTCGTCCGAAACGGGCTGTCCCAGCCGGAGGCGAGAGGAGGTGAGCAGGACTCTAGGTTCCAAGGCACTGGGACTACCCTCGACTTGAACAACGCCGATAAAGTACTGGGCGCGCCCAACGAAGAGCAAGTGAACGCCCCCCTGCCCAGGCTCGGCCTCCGCGCGCAGCTCCGTAAAGCGGCCAGTGGCATATAGCTTTTTCAGACTCGCGGCAATTTTCGCGGCATCGAGAGGTTGGCCGACCTCCTGAGAGACGACACCGGGGAAGTCACTCATGGCCAGCCGCGCGTCACAACTTAGCCTGACATCCAACACGGCCTGTCCCCAGAGTTCGACTCCAGCCACGGAGACCTGTGCCCCTGTGGACCTGGGAAGGGTGAGCCAAAGTGCAACGCAGAGGACTGTGCCCTTGACTGCTATAGCCCTCAGGCAACGCCAAGCGTAGGCAAGCAAAGTGGCAGGGTCGGCTGACAAGCTCAAAGTCTCGTGGTCTGGGTTCGACCAGACTCTTCCATTTCATCTCGAAATTCCAAGAATCCCATAGGCCGCCCAACTATTATACTTCCGTCCGGCCCCTAAACAGAGCCAAGTCCGTAAAGACGCGAAATTCGAGAATGGAACGGTTGTTACGCGACGACGCCTAAGCAGGCTTGAAGGAAGCGGAAAGGCGCATTTTGCCCCAGGCGATCTCGATGACGCCCGTCCCATCTTTGTCGGTGACTTGTATGGTCACCAGTTCGGCCGAGTCGCTTGCTTCCTCGAGCGTCAGCGGGACTTCCGCGAGCTTTGCACTCGGCTCGTACTGGAAGACAGACTTGCTTGAGAATACGAGCGTCCATTTCCCAGGCTCAACCAAGCGCGCCAGCAGGATATGCTTGCCCTTGGGAACAATTGTTCCGCCGAAATTCAGCTCCTTGTCCGAATCGAGGGTCGTCGGAGCATCGGCGCCGATCCGCCAGACGTCACCTGGTTGGATTTGCTTGAGCATGTCGCGGCCCTTGAGTGCGGGGCGCCCGTAGTCGATGGAGATGTGGGCGCCGTTGATTGTCGCCTTCACACTCCCCCGTTCGTTCCCATGAGCCAGGCTTGCGCTACTCATCAAAACTATAAGAGTGGCAGTGGCTAGCCCGATCGAAGTTCGACAAATCTCCGTCATACAATCCTCTCTTTTAACAGCAGGAATAACCAAACGGCTGGCGTTACTCTGCGGGTGGGTAATCTCACCGCGTTTCTCCCTTGGCGTGGGTTGTCAAGCTCGCCTTCCGGGCCTGCATAAATAGCTTGGAATGGAAGCGAAGGGAGAACGGCAGGTATTGATGTAAGTAGTCCCAACCATGACCTCCAGGGCGGAGGGCATACTCGTGCGCGAAACCTTTCTGGGCGAGAATGTGGTCGAGAAGTTCAGCCCCTTCCTCGAAACCGTAGCGGTCGTGGTCACCGCAATCGAAGTAAAGCGCAAGTTGGGCGAAGCGCTCAGGATGCTCAGCTAAGGTGAGAGGGTTGTTGGCCTCCCAATAGCTCTCATTAAGCGGTGACCCGAAAGGCCCTTGGAGCACCCGAGCGTAAAAACCCCAGCGGCCCTCGGTGGGGAGCGGGTTAGGGAACTTCGGCAGCAATGCCGCGCTATGGGCGCTCGCTGAACCGAACACCTCGGGATGGCGCATGGCAAGATGAAGAGCGCCGTAACCGCCCATGGATGTCCCGCTGATGCCCCTCTCGCCGGCCACAGCCATGGTGTGATATCGGCGGTCGATTTCGGGCACCAGCTCTTGAATGAAGAAGTCCTCGTACCGTTCGTGGCCGTCTTGCGAGTTTACGTAAAAGGTCCGTCCCCCAGCAGGCAAGACCACAATGAAGTTCGTGAGTTCGCCCTGGCCGGTGAGACTTTCCCAGATTTGTTCGCCTCCCCGGTCAATCCAACTGTGCTCGTCTTCAAAGAGGCCGTGAAGGAAGTAAAGGGTTGGATAACGCTTGTTAGAAGATGCTTCGTAGCCAGGGGGGAAAACAACGCAAAAGCCCACGGAGTGCCCTAAAAGCGCGCTGGAAACGGAGGCGCACTCGATCTTTGCAGATGTTTCGGCGTGGGGCCAAGCGTAATACTTATGAGCACTGCCAAGGACTAATGCGCCCGCAAGAATACACGAGGGTACTTTCTGGTGAACGCACCGAAGGACGCTGGTCATTAGTAGAGCCCTATCGCCTGGATGAAACCTCACAAAACATTCTCACGCCACAGATGCCAAGAGTCAAGTCGCCGCGAAATAGGGTGGTGCGTTAATTTGCGTTGCTGGGGCTCTCCAGGGAGAGGGACCCCCTCCTGAACATTCTTGGTGAAAATGGCTACCGCTTTCTTTAGGCTAGCTAGCTTGGCATTGGCCTCACATATTGCAGCCTGCCATTTTGTCCTACCCCTGTCTAAAAATAGTTCTTGACATCTTTTAGACATTATTTTAGACTCTCGTTATGGCTGAGAATTGGAAAGACGTAATCGACCATGCCCGCGAAGAACTGGCGCAGCTTGAAGCGGAGCGTGAAGGCATCGATAAGAGGATCCTTCAACTGAAACGCATTATCTTCGCAGCTTCCGAAATGATACAGGATGCAAGCGGGTCCTTCTGGAACATCAAAGAAGAACTTGACGCCCTTGGAATCACCGAGTTTTGCCGCGAGATTTTCCGCTACCAGCGAAAAGGAATGACGCCACTTGAAGTAAGGTCGGCTCTCTTGGCTAGAGGCATAGACCTCAGTCGCCAAAAAAATATCATGGCGTCGATACACACGGTACTCAAGAGGCTTGTTGCCCAACGCTACCTTGTCGTTGAAACTGCACCTGATGGTGGAACGGCCTATAGAAATCCCATGCCTCGCTCTCTCTTCCGTAGGCGTAGAAAATTGGATGCCTTTGTGGGGAAGGTGGCCAAGAGTGCCGATTCGCCCGTGAGTTTGGTCAGTGAGAAGTAGGAGATTAAAGTGAGAAGCCCCGCCGTCAGCGGTAACTGGCGCCGGGGCCAAATCAGCATGCGGGGTAAGCCGCAATGCCGACCCAAAGAAGTTATCGGCTTGCTTCCGGAGAAAGGCAAGCCGATGACCTGCCGTAAGGCGTTTGACCAGCAAGGCTGTACATGCGTCTCCAATATAGCAAACTGGCCTTCCGAGTCAGGCTTCGCTAATTGCACGCTCAATAATCAACCGACGCAGGAAGGCTAATCCCATGGCAGAGAGCCCACCACTAAAGTTACAGACATTCGACCTAGCAGAACTATTAGCTTGGTACGAACAGAATCTATGCGCTTGCACCCTCAAAGACCCGAGAGGTCACGAAGTCAGATTTGACACCTGCCGATTCGCCTACATAATCAAGCTGAGAAGCAAGACCGGGAAGAAGGTGAAGAAACCGTCTAAGACCGCTGAGCAGATCAGAGCAGGTAAATTGGGAAATTGCGATTTTGGCGGTTTTGATGCGGAAAGGGCGGCAACACTCCCGTGGATACCAATGATTATTTTGCGGCCAACCCTCATTGCGACGAATAAGAACCTATTGATCCCAGGAGATGAGTTATATGTGAAAGAACTAGATAAAGCCGGGTACAGGTACAAAGTTCTCTACTGCAGGAGGGTATCTGCTACTCTCTTGGTTCCTGTAACGTCCTTCCCGCGAAGCAAGATTGGGAATCTCGCAGAGGGGATTCTTTGGCCTTAAAACAAAAGAGCCACCGAGTTATCAGTGGCCCTTTTGGTCCCTTGTTATACCCAGGGACAACGGGGAAAGCCGGGCGCGACCCGGCAGAACTCTAGCACTTGGAATACTAAGGCTAAAGCCTTGCGTCTGTCAAGTTAAATCTTGCTTATGAAGAAACAGTTCTTGATCGGCTGCGTTCTTCATTTTTCCACAATACCTCAGGATCGTCCTCACTCCAAATATGGTGCGGCACGCCTGCGGCGGTCGCGGGACTGGTTCGAAACGAGTTCCGCGCTACCTACCCAACAACGATTCAAGATTTCCGGCCGAATCAAAATCTGCGGGATGAACTCCTTCCGACAATCGCCAGCGCTTAAGCGCTGTGGCCTCGCGAGCCAAAGGAACTGAGATGGCAATCCGGTCAAGGCTGAGTGTGTTACGAATCCAAACGATCCGCTGTGCCGCCGGCTCCGGACTTCCCAAATGGCCGAGGGTGAGATCCAAAGCTTCGCGGTCCGAGGGCAAATGAATGGGTAGCCGGGCCGCAGCAGGATTCAGGGAGGTGCATGTGTTGAGATACATCTTATCGAAGTCAATCTTCCGGTAAAGACGCTCATGGATGACGTCGGCGAAGCCCACCCCCACTGCGTTCCCATCGCTTTGGCGAGTGAGATCACGAACGTAGATCATGGAAATCCTGGGCGCTTCTCCGGGCGGCAGTTCCACCCCGCGGCCAATTACTTTTGTATCCATGCCGGTTCCGCTGATGTTCTTGCCCATTTCGTCCACCATCAGCAAGTGAAATGCCGGGAACGGAATGCGCGGCACCAGGGTGCGGGCCAGTTGAAGCGTCGATTCGTCCTGTGCCACGATGCCTTCCGGAAGCGCGGCGCGGACGACGGCAATCTCGTGCAGTTCGTTCTCGACCACCCCCAACCCACAGAGAATCTTCCCGCTGGCCAGCACTTTTCCCGAAACGGCGCGGATGGCAGTCTCGAACCCGTATTTCCAACTCTGGCGATGACCCTCCGTGGCCCCCTCCAGTTTGCCCATGCCGATCGTCAACATTTTCAACAAACCGCTTTCAATCTTCCCCGAAAAATCGGTGTGGGGCTTGATGCGGTTGATCACCACCACGCCGTCGGACTCCCAGGCGTTCCGATCCACAAAGACTCGGAAACCTTCGGGGGTCGTTCCGAGAAGCACGGTCTCCATGGAGGAGCGAATCTCCACCCCCGTGGCGGCCTCCGTAACGCCGTATTCCTCCAGGATCTTGCGCTGGCCCTCGGCGGTTGCCCCTCCGTGGCTCCCCATGGCGGGGAAGATAAAAGGCTGAGCCCCTTGTGCCTTTAACCAGCCGCAGACTGCTTGCACGATCTCCTTCAGGCTGGCAATACCACGGCTGCCCACGGCAACGGCGACGCGCTTGCCGCGCAGCTTCTCTGCAGCTATGCCCAGTCTCCTCAGAGTCTCCAGGATTGAGCTGCCCAAATCATCGAGTTTCGGGAGGCTCGGCTCTGTCCGTTCGAGAAGACAAAAGCTTGCTAGTGGAATGTGTCCGTCTGTTGTCATGGTCGTGAAGCAAAGGTAGCGCGCCGTTCCACATTCGTCAAGCAGAGCGGAAACGCTACCCCTTCTGGTTGGCAGGGCTTAGCCCTTGCGTAGGCCAAGCGAAATCTCTGAACTCGCCGGTACAATCGAAGCTGCCGGGAGCAATAGGCTTTACGGGTTCTACGGCAATCCCAGCCCGGCGGACCTGTGCCAAGACCTCCGCTTCGTGAATCCGCGAGGCGTCATATTCGAGCTCCAGGAGCTGGCCTTCAATGAAAAGCCCTCGGATGCCATAAACCGTGGAGAGGCTGTGCAGCCTTTCAAAGTCCTTTGGAGTCAAGTTTTGTTTCAGGTGATAACGCGTGGTTAGGAACGTCATGTTATGAACCTCGAAGATCAGCCTTTGGTCAGTTGTCCGTAGTCAGTTGCGGCGAATCCTCAGCTCGCTGTCCCCTGACACCTGGCACCTGAGACCTGACACCTGACACCTGACACCTGCCGTCTACAGCTCCATCCTGCGCAGCCTGAGCGCATTGCTGATCACGGACACCGAGCTGAACGTCATGGCCGCCGCCGCGATCATGGGGCTCAGCAGCAGCCCCAGCACTGGGTAAAGGACGCCCGCCGCCAGGGGCACACCGATGGTATTGTAAACCAGCGCGAAAAAAAGGTTCTGTCGGATGTTGCGCATCGTACCCTTGCTCAACCTGCGAGCCCGCACAATGCCACGCAAATCCCCCTTGACCAAGGTGACGCCAGCGCTTTCCATGGCCACATCGGTTCCCGTCCCCATGGCGATGCCGACATGGGCCTGAGCGAGTGCCGGGGCATCGTTGATGCCGTCCCCAGCCATTGCCACCACGCGCCCTTGCGCTTGAAGCCGTTCGATGACCTTGCCCTTTTGCTCAGGCAGGACCTCCGCCTCGACTTCGTCGATGCCCAGTCTGCGCGCCACGGCCTCGGCGGTAGTGCGGGTATCGCCGGTGAGCATGACAATACGTATCCCGTCTTTCTGCAATACTCGCAGAGCGTCAGGGGTAGACGGCTTGATGGGATCGGTCACCGCCAGCAAGCCACAGGCATGTCCGTCAATGGCGATGAAGACTACGACTTGGCCTTCGCCTCGAAGTTGGCTGGCCTTCGCGTCCAGGGCGTCCAATTCCACCTTCAGCTCATCAAGAAGCTTGCGGTTTCCGAGTGCGACGGTTTTGCCATCCACCTTGCCCATCACGCCTTCACCAGTGACCGAACGAAACTCTCGAGCCTCGCCGAGTTGAAGTCCCCTTTCTTGCGCCCCTCCCACGATGGCGGCGGCGAGAGGATGCTCGCTCCCGCGCTCGAGGGTTGCGGCCAAGCGGAGCACTTCCATCTCATTCCATCCTTGCAGTGCATAAACCGAAGCAAGACGAGGCTTTCCCTCCGTAAGGGTACCAGTCTTGTCCACAACGAGCGTGTCCACCTTTTCGAGAACTTCAAGCGCTTCGGCGTTCTTTATCAACACGCCCGCCAGGGCGCCGCGTCCCGTCCCCACCATGATGGACATCGGCGTGGCAAGTCCCAGCGCGCAAGGGCAGGCAATGATAAGCACTGCCACAGCGTTTACCAGCGCATGGGCAAGCCGCGGCTCGGGGCCCACGGTCGCCCAGACCGCAAAAGTGAGCACAGAAATGAAAACTACTACGGGAACGAAGTAAGAGGAAACGACGTCGGCCAAGCGTTGGATGGGCGCGCGACTCCGCTGTGCCTCTGAGACAAGCTGCACGATGTGCGCCAAGAGCGTATCGCTGCCCACGCGTTCAGCGCGCATCAGAAAACCGCCGGGGCCGTTCACCGTCCCACCCGTCACGCGGTCTCCAGCTTTCTTTTCCACGGGGATCGGCTCCCCCGTCACCATGGATTCATCAATCGAGCTCGAGCCTTCAAGGATGACTCCGTCCGTCGCCACCTTTTCGCCGGGACGGACGCGCAGCCGATCTCCCCGCTCGACGCGGTCGAGCGGCACGTCCTCCTCGGCGCCTTCATCCCGGACAATCCGCGCGGTCTTTGGTGTAAGGCCCAGCAATCCCTTGATGGCGCTGCTGGTCTGGGCCCGCGCGCGAAGCTCCAGCACCTGCCCCAGGAGCACCAGTGTGGTGATAACTGCCGACGCCTCGAAGTAGACTGGGACTTCGCCGCCAGGCCCGCGAAACGATTCCGGAAAGATGCCGGGCGAGAGAACGGCTACGACGCTATAAACATAGGCAGTCCCGGTTCCGAGGGCGATCAGGGTAAACATGTTCAGGTGGCGATTGACCAGTGAGGCCCAGCCGCGCTCGAAAAATGGCCGCCCTCCCCAAAGCACCACGGGAGTGGCCAGAGCAAACTGCACCAAACTGAGCAGGCGCGAGGAGAAGGCGTGCTGTAGTGGCTGGCCGGGAATCATTTCGGACATCGCGAGTAAGAAAACCGGAAGGGTTAAAGCCAGGCAAACCCAGAAGCGGCGGCCCATCAATACCAACTCGGGATTCGGTTCCTCCGCCACGCTCACCGACCGAGGCTCTAGAGCCATGCCACAGAGGGGGCAAACCCCCGGCTCGTTGCGGACGACTTCGGGGTGCATTGGGCACACGTACTCGGTACGAGTGGCCGCAGTTGTGGCCCTGAGCGGCTCGAGCGCCATCCCGCATTTCGGACATGCGCCTGGACCTTGTTTCCGGACGTCAGGATCCATGGGGCACGTGTAGATCGCAGTCGCCCCCGCATCGTAGGGCCGAACGGCGTTCGGCCCCGGGCGAGCGCCGCTCGCCGCTACGCCGGAGGCTGCCACGGCTTGCCTGGGGCTCAGATACTGACTCGGATTGGCGCGAAAGTTTTCAAGGCAGGAAGGATTGCAGAAAAAGTACTCTTGCCCTTCGTGTAGGTAACTCCCGACCGCATCCTCGCGGCTTATCTCCATTCCGCAAACAGGGTCGATGACGGTTCCGGTCGTCGAGGCCTGATGATCCAGCCCCTCGACGACACTTTTTCGACTATCAGTTTGCCCTTTCATCGCCTTCCTCTAACAAAACCGAGTGGCTCCCTGAAAAAGGTCATTACCTTGTTATTCTGAGCGCAGCGGAGCGATGCGGAGAATCCCGGCAGTTCTGAATGCAACAACAGCAGAGATCATTCGTCGGCTGTTAACTCTTTCTTGAATCGTTCAGGGGCACATCCGCGCTGGCCCTGGGTACAGGCTTACCAAAGATCATCGTCAACTTGATGGCGGGACCCGCCGGGACAGCGGTGGCCTCGTGTTGGGCGCGAGCCTCCACATGTGTTTCGACAGCCCGCATCAACTGCTCGACGACCTCGCGTATCCACGATGAAGTAGCCATTGACCCTGACTTCCAGTTGAAGTAGCGGAACCCTTGATCCTCGTTGCCTGAATCCAATAGAGTCACAATATTCCCGATCTCAAGCCGGTCAGCCGGGCCGATCTTGAGTCCCAAACTACGGCACTCCTCGTAAACTTTCGTCAAATTATGGCTCTTTCGGATCGGGCGGTTGAATGATCGCACGAACGCCTTTAGCGCCAGTTCGACAGTATGGAAGTAAAGGAAGTTGATCGGGTTGCTTAAGGAACCGCGTCCCAAACCGGAGAGCTGATTGGCTGCACTATGGTACTCGCGCGCCATATTTAAAAAAGCCATCGCACTCACATCAGTGATCGGTTTCGAGTTCGGTATTCGCCGGCTCATCCCGTGATTATAAGCGCAAAGCGCTTGGCAGCGGTACCAGTGTTCCACAAACGGCTCTGGCTGGCGCAGGCGCTAAAAAGCGACCGTGTACGCCCGCCCGCGCGAAAAATGCCGACCCCGCAAGCCGGGGTCGCCGCTGCAAAGGCGAGCGGCGCCCACCCCGAGGCCGAAGGGTCGCCCGCCACAAGGATTGGCGGACTTTCAGCCACGGCGACACCGTAGCTCGCTGGCCGCGTGCCGTTGCCGGAGCTTCGTCCGCATTAGTCGGCCAGTGCAAGCTCTTTCTCAACCACCTCTTTGTGAGTCTGCGCGAATTTGGCCTTGGCTTCAATGCCCAAGCGTCCGGCATAGTAGAGGAGTTTGTCGACGCTCTTGTTGGCGATCTTCCCGTTGAGCAGTTCGCTCACACGCGGCTGAGGCTCTCCGAGGATTATTTGCAGGTCCTTTGGTGGATACTTCTTCGCGCACCGGAGGATTGCCTGATACAGCTCGGCCTTGAATTTTAGCGCCGTTGCCTGCTCCGGCGGAAAGCCAAGGTCATCCAGCACGTTCCCCTGCGTTACGTGCGATGGCTTGTTAGCTGCGCTCTTCATGTTTCTTCTCCTCTCCCCAACGCGCCTTCACTGCTTTGAGCCGCTGCTTCGCCTTCTCAAATTCGTTTCTTGGCATTTCCCGGCTTTTCTTCTCGAAGCAGTCCAGAACGCAGATCACGTCATTTACCCGCGATAAGTAAACGACGCGATACCAGGCTCTTTCATCTTGATCGCGCAGTTCAAAAACGCTCGCGCCTATCGAGGGCAACGGTCTGTAGTCACTTGGTCTTTCGCCTTGCTGCAACTGCCACAACTGAAATCCCAGGTTCTGCCTAACGTCCTCTGGGGAAAGCCTGGAGAATCTCTCTCGAGTCGCCCTCCCAAACGACGGTCGCGTATTTGGGCCTTTCGGCTCGGTTGCTCACGATTGCGACTATATCAGTAAAGCCACCAGCAAATATACAATTGAATGTATATCGCTTTCTAGATAGAAAATGAGGCCTTTCCACCGGCTGGCGCAGACCCCTGATCTTTGGGGTCTGCGATCTCCCGAAGCGAGTTGTGGGAGTCCTCGACTGACAACAAAAAGCCGCGGACCAACCGAACAGGCCCGGGCTACGATAGCTCACCTCAGTTGGCTTGTAGAACGGCGCGCTGACGGAGAGTGTGCCCGCCCCAAAGCCTTGTCGGAAGAGGGCTGCCCGGCTAAAGCCGGCCGCTACGAAAAGCTGCCCGGCTGAAGCTGGCCGCTACGAAAAGCTGTCTGCCTCCCGCTTTCTGGTTAATGCTTTCTGCGTACTGCCTAGAGGGTACTGCCTACTGCCCTAATGCGACCGTCTGCGCCAGCCCGCGATTGAGGGGAATGCAGAGAACCTTTAGGAACAAATTGTGCGATAATTAGAGCCAGGAGTTGAGATGAAACTGCTCATCACCATTTACCCGGACGAAGACGGCGTTTTCATTGCTGAATGTCCATCCATTCCCGGCTGCGTAAGTCAGGGGAAAACGGAAGAGGAAGCGGAGGAAAACATCCGCGATGCCATCAAGGAATGCCTCGAGGTTCGGGCCGAGAAAGGCCTGCCTCTGACGGTCACCACGCGTGAAGTGGAAGTTGTAAGCTGATGCCGCCCCTTCCGCTGCTTCGACCTCGGGACGTCATGGGGGCTTTCCAAAAGCTAGGCTGGGAAGTAGCCCGGCAACGGGGCAGCCATATCATTCTTACCAAAACTGGCCACATCGCCACGCTTTCTATTCCCAAGCATCCTGAAGTGGCGCGCGGAACGCTGCGTGCCCTGATCGCGAGAGCGGGATTAACCGTGGAAGAATTTCTGGAGGCAACCGGCAAATGACGGAGGAGTAAGTAGCCCGGACCGCTCGTTTAAGCCCGGGATTCAATCACAGGGTCTCGTCAACGCGGGCTGGCGCAGACGCTAAAAAGCGACCGTCTGCGCCAGCCCGCGGAACTGTAAAGAATTTAGATGTGACATGGCCCTAGCCCCCCATCTTGCGGGCGAGGTCCTGGACGAAAGTAATGATGCGGGGGTCCTGCCAATCCACGGGCCCGATCAGTTTTTCCGCCACTCTGCCGTCTTGGTCGATGATGTAAGTTTCCGGGAATTGGAATGTCCCGTAACGGTTGGCGACGGATTGATCGGGGTCCCGCCCAATAGGAAACGAAAGGTGCTGCTGCGCAGCAAAAGTCTGTAGGGCTACCACATCCTGGTCCACGCTGACCCCCATCACGGCCACGCCTTGCGAGCGCATTTGTTCGGCGAACTTTTCCAGGCCGGGAGTCTCTTCCACGCACGGCGGGCACCAGGTGGCCCAGAAGTTCAGGACCACCACCTGTCGAGAGAAATCGTGAAGTGAAAGCGAACCCCGGTTAAGGGCCGGAAGGGTAAAGTCAGGCGCTCTTTCTCCGACGTCCACGGGGCGCGGCTGTCGCAGGCGCAGAGCGAAGATCGCCGCGCCACCCAAAATCAGCAAAAGTGCGAGAATCTTAAGCGCGTTCGTTTTGCTCATCGCCCGACCCTCCATTATAATAGCAGTTTGAATGCGGGCCTGAATCTTCATGAGGCGCGGTAGGGCCGCCTCTTGGGGCGGCCCTACTTCCCGTCGTGTGCGGGCAGGGTAGATGAGTCAAAACTATCCCGGTCTGGTCTCCATAATCGTACCCGCCCGTAACGAGGAAGCCAACCTCGAGTGTCTGGTTCGTTCCCTTGCGGCGCAGCGAGGCGTGCGGGAAATCCTCATCGTGGATGACCAGTCGGAAGACAGGACTTTGGAGATTCTGGAGGCCATGAAGGCGGAGGCGCCACTTCTCCGCGTACTGCACATCGACTCGCTGCCGGAAGGCTGGCTGGGCAAGACGTACGCTGTAACCGTTGCGGCTCGAGAGGCGGCAGGTGATTGGCTGCTCTTTACGGATGCCGACACCGAGCACCTGCCGGGCAGCCTCGCGGCCCTGCTGGAGCTTGCCGAGCGGGAAGGCGCTGATTTGCTTTCGCTCTCGCCCGGCCAAGTAACCCCGACTTGGTGGGAGAAGGCCGTCATACCGCTCGTTTATGTGAACCTGGCGCGCCTGTACAGATTCGAAGAAGTCTCCGAGCCTGGATCGGCGGCGGCCGCGGCGAACGGTCAGTATCTCTTAATCCGGCGCCAAGCGTACGCGCGCGTGGGCGGGCACCAAGCAATTCGCAACGCGATCCTCGAGGACGTGGAGCTGGCGAAGCGAGTCAAGGCGGCGGGCGGGAAACTGCTTTTCCTGCCTGGAGCAGCCTGGGTCCAGACGCGGATGTACCGCAGCTTTGGTGAAATGTGGCGCGGATGGACCAAGAATCTCTATCTTATTTATGGGGGAAGCCTGGCGAAGATTTTCAAGACATTGGCCGAACTTTGTGCCTTGGATTTACTGCCGCAGTTTTTCCTGGTCGCACTTTTAATGTGGTTATTATCCGGCCGGGGAAACGTCATCGTCTTGTGCGGGGCCCTAGGGTGTTTGCTCATCGTCGTGGTGCGTCATGCCAGTTATTTGCGGGCAGTCACTCGTTTGGGATTTGACTCTCGCGTTGCGCCGTGGAGGTTGGAAGGCGCGGTTATCTTGGGCGCACTTCTAATCAACTCGGTCATAGCTCATCGCGTTTCACGCCACGTAGATTGGAAAGGACGCCGTTATTCAACCAGGGGGTAGAGGATGATCTACGTCACGCGCCGGGCGGAGTTCTCCGCTTCACATTTCTATCACAATCCGAAGCTTTCGCCGGAAGAGAACCGGCGCATCTTCGGGAAGTGCAATAACCCCCATGGCCACGGGCACAACTACATGCTGGAAGTCACCGTAGCCGGTTTGCTCAACCCCACGACGGGCATGGTAGTTGACTTGAAAGAGCTGAAGACGATCCTGGAGCGTGAAGTGTTGCAGTTGATGGACCACAAATTCCTCAACCAGGAAGTCCCGGCCTTTGCGACCAAGATTCCGACCACCGAGAACATTGCCGTAGAAATCTGGGGTCTGCTCGCCCCGAAACTTACCTTTGGGAAGCTGCATCGAATAAGGTTGTACGAAACTCCCGACCTTTATGTTGATTATTACGGAGAGTGATGGTTTACCTCACCCGCCGCTACGGGTTTTGTGCTTCGCATCGGCTGCACAATAAGGCGCTGTCGGATGACGCCAATGTGCGCATCTATGGCAAATGCGACAGCGCGTTTGGCCATGGTCACAATTATGTGCTGGAAGTGACGGTGGAGGGGCCCATTGACCAGGAAACAGGCATGGTCTTTGACCTCGTAGCGCTTGACGGCCTCGTCGAAAAAGAAGTGCTCGAGCGCTTCGACCATACCAACCTCAACCTGGACGTGGAGAACTTTCAATCTCGAGTGCCGACGACCGAAAACGTGTGCGTGGAGATATTCAATCTGCTCGAGGACAAGGTCAACAGCGCTGGACCTCTTCACGCCGCCCAACTCGCGCGCGTGCGGTTGGAGGAGACCAACTCCAATTTCTTTGAATATGAGGGCGAACGCAGCGTCAGGAGCAGGAACTGAGAGGGCAAGAATGATTGAAGATCAAATGGCGACATTGAACGAACTTGAAAAAGAGGGGGAATCCGACCCGCTCGCGGAGGCGATTCATACCCTGCTTCGTGAGCTTGGGGAAGACCCCCGCCGCGAGGGGTTGATTCGAACTCCGGGCCGCGTGGCAAGGTCGCTGCGTTTCCTTACCAGCGGCTACCATCAGGAGCTGGATAAGGTTCTGAACGGCGCACTCTTTCCGGTGGCCTACGATGAAATGGTTATTGTGAAGGACATCGAGATATTCAGCATTTGCGAGCACCATCTGTTGCCCTTTTTTGGAAAGTGCCACGTGGCCTACATTCCGAACCAGAAGGTCATCGGCCTGAGCAAAATACCCCGAGTGGTCGATGTCTTCGCCAAGCGCCTTCAGATCCAGGAGCGGCTTACCACTCAAATTGCCGAAGCTCTAATGGAAAGGATTAAACCCCAGGGAGTGGGCGTCATCATTGAGGCAAAGCACCTCTGCATGATTATGCGTGGGGTTGAGAAGCAGAACTCGGTCGCCGTCACCTCGCACATGACAGGAGTCTTCCGGGACTGCGAGTTGACGCGGGCGGAATTCTTGAGACTAGTGCGGGAAAGGCAGTGACAAGTGACGAGTGACGAGTGACGAGCGGAAAAGCAAAAGCATAAATCAGAATTCGGGACTCTGTTCTTACAAACTTCCCGCCTGCTCTTCACTAACCCCCGAAACCTGAAACCTGACACCTGGCACCTGTACTTTTGCTCGTCACTCGGCGCTCGTCACTCGTCACTTGTCACTGACTTTATGGGTAAACTTGAAGGTAAAGTCATCCTTGTGACCGGCGGCAGCCGGGGAATCGGCTTGGCGATTGCCCAGCGTTTGGGAAACGAGGGTGCAAGACTCGTACTGGTTGCCCGGAAGGAAGCGGCTCTGCGCAAGGCGGCAGAGGAAGTTCCGGGTGGCGCGTTGGTGGTCAAGGCGGATGTGACGCAGGCCAGGCAAGTCCGGCGGCTGTTCAAGGTTGTGGGACGCGAGCTGGGCCGCCTTGACATCCTTATCAACAACGCCGGCGTTTTCACTTATAAGCCCTTTGTTTCCACCTCCCTCGACGACTGGCGAAGGAACATTGAAACCAATCTGACCTCTCTGTTCTTGTGCACCCGCGGCGCGCTGCCTCTTCTTCGCCGCAGCCGGGCGGCCCATCTTGTGAATATCCTCTCCGTATCCAGCCTCCAGCCTTTTGCGAATTGTTCGGCTTATACCGCTTCCAAATTCGGGGCGCTTGGCCTGACGCGGGTACTCCGCGAGGAGCTTCGGCCGTTGAAGATTCGCGTCACAGGCATTCTGCCGGGCTCCACCAACACCCGCCTGACCAATCAATTTGGATTCCCCGTCTGCCGCCTCGACCTCATCCAGGCGACGGACGTCGCGGAGGCCGTCTTTGGGGCGCTGGCACAGCCTCCACGAACCACGCTGGAAGAAATCCTGCTCATGCCTTCGCAAGGGAGTGTGGGGGACGCCGAGTGATGTAGGTGTAATCCCTCACTCTCGGGTGGCAACGCACGTAGCGCCGGTCCCGCAGGGCGGGGCCGGCACGTGCCGTCCCTTCGCTGCGCTCAGGGCAGGCTCCAAAGGGCGGCGCTACGCCAACCGAGACTGAGGGATTACTCCCCGTTCGATTTTCTTTTGCCAAAACTCCGTCTCCGTGTTAATCTGAAATTGTTGAAAAGAGAGATGAAAAGCGAGGAGAATGGCGGATGCCGTTGACGCGCGAATCCAAAGGCGACCTGATTGAGCGTTACCGAGTTCACGGGAGCGACACAGGTTCGCCGGAAGTTCAAGTAGCCCTGCTGAGCGAACGAATCAACTATCTGAATGAGCATTTTAACGTTCATCGCAAGGACCACGCGTCGCGCCGTGGTTTGCTCATGATGGTGGGCAAAAGAAGGCGTTTGTTGGAGTATCTCAAACGCCTGGATGCGGAGCGTTATAAGCGGGTTATCGAGAGGTTGGGCATCCGCAAGTAGCCGGTTTTGAGCGGACAGTTCAGGAATTCCCAAAGCGACAAATTTTTTGCGCGCAACGACCTCCCGCGATACGGGTGCAGGTCGCTTTTTCGTCTTGCGCCTTTCCGCAGCCGGTCCTGAGGGCGCCCGTAGTTGCTTATCCGCCTCAATTCGCAACTCTCTGACCAACCCAGTATGCACAACCAGTCCCTCACATTTCGAGAGCAGCGAAGTGAAGCTGGACGGTGGAGCGCTTCTGCACCGCGCGGAGGCCCCAGCGAGCACTGGGCAAAAATTGTCGGAGGACATTGAGATGCAAAAAGTAGAAATTGCCCTGGGATCAAACACCCTGAGCATTGAATGTGGCAAAGTAGCCAAGCAGGCGGACGGTTCCGCCATGGTCCGGTATGGTGACACGGTAGTGTTGGCGACCGCATGTTCAACTGTACCCCGTGAGGGCATCGACTTTTTCCCCTTAACGGTTGACTACCGTGAATATAACTACGCCGCGGGGAAGATTCCCGGCGGCTTTTTCAAGCGGGAAGGAAGACCTACGGAAAAGGAAATCCTCACCAGTCGCATGATTGACCGGCCGGTCCGCCCTCTTTTCCCCGAAGGCTTCAACGATGAGACTCAAGTGATTGCCTTGGTTCTGTCGGCGGATTCGGACAACAACCCGGACGTCATTGGGATGGTGGCCGGGGGAGCCGCCCTTTACCTTTCGGATATTCCGTTTTATACGCCCGTGGGGGCGGTGCGTGTGGGGCTGGTGGATGGCCGGCTGGTGGCGAACCCCACCTACGCGGAGACCAAGTCCAGCCTGCTAAATCTGGTCGTGGTGGGCACGGAGGAGGCCATCGTGATGGTGGAAGCGGGCGCCAAGGAAGTTTCTGAAGAGACGATCCTGGACGCCCTCCAGTACGGTCACGGCGAAATCCGGAAAATCGTGGCCATGCAGAAAGATCTCTTCGCGAAGCTAGGCATCAAGAAGCGCGAATTTGTTACGCCAGCGGTGGATGAGGTGTTTTACGGCGAAGTGGCGAGCAAGGTCGAGGAGCAGCTCCACGAGGCCATGGACACCTCGAAATACCCCAAGCAGGAGAGCCAGCGTCGAATCGTTGAAATCCGGACCAGACTGTTGGAAAGCTACCCGGAAGATGACGAAGAGAAGCGCCGCTTGGCCGCTCACTATTTCTCGCGTCTGGAAGAGCGTCTCTTCCGCAACGACGTCCTCGAAAAACGCCAGCGGCCTGATCGCCGGGCTTTCGACCAGGTGAGGGAGATCTCGAGCGAAGTGAGCATCCTGCCACGCACTCACGGTTCCGCCCTCTTTACCAGAGGTGAGACACAGGCACTGGTGACCGCTACGCTGGGGACCGCCGAGGATGTGCAGAGGCTCGATGTGCTCGAAGGCGAGGCTTTCAAACGTTTCATGCTCCATTACAACTTCCCACCTTTCAGTGTGGGAGAGGTGGCGTTCCTGCGCGGTCCCGGCAGGCGTGAAATCGGCCACGGGGCGCTGGCGGAGCGTGCGCTGATTGCCGTCGTCCCGGAAGAGAAGGAATTCCCCTACACGATTCGCGTGGTTTCGGACATCCTCGAATCCAATGGGTCTTCCTCGATGGCGACCGTGTGCGGCGGGACCCTCGCGCTGATGGATGCGGGCGTGCCCATCAAGGCGCCCTTGGCGGGAATTGCCATGGGGTTGGTCAAGGAAGGCGAGAATTACGCCATCCTGACGGACATCGCCGGAAGCGAGGACCATTACGGCGACATGGACTTCAAGGTGGCGGGCAGCAAAGCCGGCATTACCGCCCTGCAAATGGACATCAAGATCTCCGGCATCACCGCGCCGATCATGGCGGAGGCGCTGGGCCAGGCGAAGTCGGCCCGCCTGCACGTGCTGGGAAAAATGCTGGAGACGCTCTCCGAGCCCCGTAAGCAGATCTCCGAATTTGCTCCCCACATCTACACCCTGCAAATCAACCGTCAGAAGATCGGCGAACTTATCGGGCCGGGGGGCAAGGTGATTCGCGGCATTATCGAGCAGACCGGCGTGAAGATCGATGTGGAGGATGACGGCAAGGTCAACGTGGCCGCCACCGACGAAACTGCTGCCCACAAGGCCCTCAAGATGATCAAGGACCTTCTGGCCGAGGCCGAGTTGGGCAAGACCTACCTCGGGAAGGTAGTCCGGCTGGCGGACTTTGGCGCTTTCGTTGAGATCTTCCCCGGCACCGACGGATTGCTGCACATCAGTGAAGTCGCTGAGCACCGGATCCGGGACATTCGCGATGAACTCAAGGAAGGGGACCAGTTGTTGGTTAAAGTGATTGCCATCGAGGGCAACAAGATCCGGCTGAGCCGCAAGGCGGTCCTCCGCGATCAGAAAGCCAAGGCTGCTCCGAAGCACGACCCGACCGCTCACCAGGAGCAGCAGGAAAAGAAATAAGCCTGTGTCCGTGCCGCCCTCTGTCATTCTGAATCCGCCGTTCTTTGGCGGATGAAGAATCTGCTTTTTTTCGAAGCAAAGCAGACCCTTCGCCTGCCACAGAACGGCGGGCTCAGGGTGACAAGGGTGTCCACGTGTCCCCGCAGCTCCAACTTCTGATTTCGGGATTAGTTTCGCTGTTCTTTGTGTCTTGCGAAGAACGTCTGCAATCATCGCTTGGCCGCAGGCCGCGCGGTTCCTCAATCCCCTGTGACGGAGCAGGGATTCCCGGAGGTGGCATCATGGGTTATCTGGATAAGCTTGATCTCGACAAGAAGCTCGAGTCCAAGGAGGAGTACGCGGAGCTTTTGGAAGAGTACCAGTTGAGGCTGTTGAAACTGCAACGCAAGATTATTGAAAAAGGAATTCCGGTCTGTGTCGGTTACGAAGGAGAAGACGCGGCAGGGAAGGGAGGCAATATCAAACGCTTGACCGAGGCCCTGGACCCACGCGGCTACGAGGTTTACCCTATCGGCCCACCCTCCCAGGAGGACAAGGCCCACCACTGGCTGCGTCGCTTTTGGCTCCGGCTACCGCCCCGCGGCCGCATCGGGATCTTCGATCGCACTTGGTATGGCCGGGTTTTGGTCGAGCGCGTCGAGAAGTTTGCCAAGAAGGAGGAATGGCAGCGCGCTTACCGGGAGATCAATGAATTCGAGCGGACCCTGGTGGATGACGGCATGGTCCTGGTGAAGTTCTGGATTCACATTTCCAAGAAGGAACAACTCGACCGCTTCAAGAAGCGCGAAAAAGATCCCTGGAAGAATTATAAGCTGAGTCAAGAGGATTGGCGCAACCGCGAAAAGTGGGACCAGTATATTGAAGCGCTGGAAGACATGTTCGCGAAAACGGACACCGACTACGCTCCCTGGACCATCATTGAAGGCAACTGGAAGTGGTGGGCGCGCGTCAAGGCGCTGAAAACCGTCGTCAATAAGATCGAAGCGCGGACGTGAACGCGAAGGCGAACGCTCTAGCGGCGAACACGCTGGAACCATCCCTGGATGTCATTCCGAGCGCAGCGAGGAATCTCGCTCTGGACTTGGGACTCGGTGGAACAAAGAACAGGGCGAGATTCCTCTCCCGCGACTGCGGGATCGGAATGACACCGTGACAGGCAGCTTATGTTATTATCCACCGTTCGAGTGAAACGGCGATGAGTCTGGATACGGCGCGCAGGGTTCTGGAAATCGAGGCGAAGACCTTGAGCGAACTGGTGGAGCGCCTCGATCAGAGCTTTGTGCGGGCGGTGGAAATCCTCTATGCCTGTCGGGGGAGGGTTGTGGTCACCGGCATGGGGAAGTCCGGCCTGATTGGGCAGAAGATTTCCGCCACGCTTTCGAGCACCGGCACGCCCTCGTTCTTCTTGCATCCCTCGGAAGCCTTGCACGGTGACCTTGGACGCCTGGTCCGCCACGACGTGCTGGTAGCGCTGTGCTACAGCGGTGAGACCGTGGAACTGCTGCGGCTGCTCGAAACCGTCAAACGTTTGGCTATCCCGCTCATCTCACTGACGGGCAATCTGACTTCGACACTGGCACAGGCAAGCGAGGCGGTGATCGACGTGGGAATTCGGCAGGAAGCGTGCCCGCTGGGACTGGCGCCCACCGCCTCGACCACCGCCATGCTGGCCATGGGCGATGCGCTGGCCATGGCGCTGCTCGAGAAGCGGGGTTTCGATGAAGCGGATTACGCCGCACTCCACCCGGGCGGTGACCTCGGAGTTAAGCTGCGCCGCGTCGAGAGCGTTATGCACACGGGGGATCAACTTCCCCGCGTAGGCCCCCACACCCCCATGCCGGACGTGATCTATGAAATGAGCAAGAAGGGTTTGGGGCACACTGCGGTCACCGGCGAATCTGACCGCTTGCTGGGAATCATCTCGGATGGCGACCTGCGACGATTGTTTCAGCGGGAAGGGAATCGAGCTCTGGATTTGAAAGCCGCGGACGCCATGACACGAAATCCAGTGACTATTGGCCGGCAAGAGTTGGCGACCAAAGCCCTGAATTTCATGGAGACTCGGAAAATTACCTCCCTCCTCGTCGTGGACGCGCAAGGCAAGCTGGAGGGCGTAGTCCATATCCACGACCTCTGGACAACACAGATGTTTTGAGGACAAACGTACCTTTGAAAATCCTCTCAACGGAGGGAGCAGAGGAGGAATGCAATGGGTGGAACGATACGAGCGCGCGTGAAAGGAGGGGTTCTGGAGCTCCTCGAAACCACCGACCTGCCGGAGGGAAAGGAAGTCTTGATTACCGTTATCGGCGTCGCGGAGGACCCGGACGACGAGGCTTTTCTCCGCTCGGCGGGAAGTTGGAAAGGCCTCATTGATGCCGAGAAGTTTATCCGCGACGTTTACGAGGACCGCTTACTCAACACCAGAGAGGAGCCAAAGCCATGACGCTTTCCTATCTGGTAGACACCGACTGGGCCGTCCATTGGCTACACGGCAATGAACGAATTCGACAGCGCATGGAGGAATTGCGGGGGCAAGGGCTCGCGCTCTCGGCCGTCTCGCTCGCCGAACTGTGGGAAGGAGTACACTACTCCCGCGATCCGCTGCAAAGCGAACATGGTCTGAACGATTTCTTGAGGCGCGTTTCCTTTGTCAGCATCGTTGAAGAAACGTGCAAGCTTTTCGGGAAAGAGCGGGGTCGCTTGCGCGCAGCGGGAAAACGCGTCGCCGACTTCGATCTCATCATCGGCGTGACGGCCCGCCAGCACGAGCTTACCCTTCTCACCAATAACCGACGCCACTTCGAAAACATCGAAGGTCTGCGGATCGAAAGCGCCTGAGAATCCGGGAAAGCTTCTCTTAACCATCGGACTCCAAATCACTCGAGGACCAACATGCCCTTGATTTCCAAACAACTCCAAGCGCGCGCCCGCAAGATCAAGCTCCTGCTCATGGACGTTGACGGCGTCTTGACGGATGGACGCTTCTTTTACGTTCCACGCCCGGGCAGTGGGCTGGTTGAAACCAAGGCGTTCCACTCTCGCGACGGCCTGGGCTTTCGCATCGCCCACCAAGCCGGGCTCAGGACGGGCTTCATCACGGGCCGCAGTTCACCCGCCGTCGAATACCGGGCGAAGGAATTGGGTGTTCATTTCCTAAAGCCGAATGCCCGGGAAAAGCTTGCGCCTTACCAGGAGATCCTTCAGGAGGCACGCCTGAAAGATGAGGAAGTGTGCTTTGTGGGCGACGACGTCGTGGACCTGCCTGTACTGACTCGCGTTGGGTTGGCGGTCGGTGTGGCCGGCGGACACAAGCTCCTGCGCCGCCACGTTCATTATATGACCCGGCAGCCGGGAGGCAAGGGCGCCGTGCGCGAGGTTATCGAGCTGATTCTCTCCGCCCAGGGCAAGTGGGATGCCGTCCTCGAACACTACCTGCGATGATGAGCGGGTGTCAGGCGCCAGTTGGCATGTCCTCACACACTGACGCCCCTGGGGCCGTATCTCGGCGATGGCTCTTCATGGAAGCCCAGTCTGTTCCGCCGCGAGAACCTTGGCGCAGTGGGGAAGCTCGAACGGGCCTATTGCATGATCACGCCGCAGGCAATCCGAGCCCCCGCGTTGCCGGCGGGGTCGGTCTTCCCGTCGTCGGGTTTCTCGTGGATAACAAGGGACGTGCCACCCTCGTGAAATAGCGACTTCGGCCCCTCTCCAAGCGTTACCCCGGGAACCACAATTTTAATGTTTACGTCTCCGCCCGGACCCACGTCCAGGTTTTGCAGATCGCCCAGGTGATGGCCTAGCGGATTGTCCCAACCGTGTTGCTTGCCCTCAGGATTGAAGTGAGGGCCGGCCGATTTAAAATCGGGCGCTTCACACCTCCCCACCGCATGAATGTGGAAGCCGTGAAGTCCGGGTGAAAGATTAGAGACCTTCAGGTCCAGTTGAACGCCATTGGATTTCTCGCTGAATGTTGCTGTGCCAACGGGCGCGCCTTTAGCATTGAGCAGGTTTGCCTTAGCCTTTTTTGCAGCTTGCACCGAGATTGGACATGCGATGAGATAGAGGATTCCGAAAAGAAGCAGCAGTCTCTTTATCATTGAATTTCCTCCTGCCAAGTTTCATTGCTATGGGTCGCAGTCTGCACGCTTATATTACCATGCTAATGGAGATGCAATCTTATTCCGCAGTGCGCCCTGCCGTGCCGGTTCCCGAAAACCGTTGCAGGAGACTCGGCAATTGGCTGACAAAGGCGGAGCGCGCCAGCACGAGATCGCATCCGGCGTCACGCGCCGCCGCGATGAGGTCGTTTTGAACGTGAGAGACAAAGCCAATGGCTGCGATCTCTTTTGTTTTCAAGTCAGACTTGAGGGTGCGCAGGACTTCCAAGGCCTTGCCTGACCGATGGTTTAGATCGATGAGGAGGGCGTTCGGAACATCCTGGATGGCCAGGCCGGGCAGGTCCGCAGGCTGAGCGGATTTCACCGCGACCCCGACATGCTGGGCAGTCTGCTGGATTTTGGACAGGAAAAGCAGGTCGTCCACCACGGCCAGAATCGTTGAAGGCACCCTCCGTGAGCGGCGGTCTTGATAATCGGGAGATCGGATGATCGGGAGATCGGGTGAACAACAGGGCTGTTCTCCCGATCTCCAGATCGCCCGATCATGGTAACTAAGGAATATAACCACGGTCAACTTTTCCTGACTCCTGCATTTCGGTCGCGAAAAAGGCGCTTGACAGGCTATGCTTAATATGATAGCCTAGGAAAGGATGCTTGGCTGTTCTGCCATGACCGTACGGAGCTTACTGTGGTCCCTCCCATGCTCGTTTTCAAACGGACAGTATGTCATTGCCTACCCGTACGATCTAACCGTAGTAACTTTAAAAAATGAACGAGCGACGAGGGAATGTCTATGAAAACAAAGGGCCGCTGTGGAAAACTCGAGACGGAAGCCGGAATGTGTATGAAAACGAAGGTACTTAGCCCTCAAAAGCGGGAATGTTGTTGAAAACGCTGGTAGTTAGTAGGTGGCACGTAGGGAAGAGCCAGAGGCTGCGGGTCCGAGTCGAAATATCCGGAATCATCCCTAAGCTGTGTCACGATTGGGCACAATTTCCCACTTTTCGGACTTGGAGGTGTTGCAAATGCCACATCATCGAGCCTGGCGGCACGTGTTTTGGGAATTTGCCTCCTGAGCCTGCAAAAAGGCCAAGGTCTTAGGTTGCGAAATGCAACACAAACTAATCCCTCGCTGACCATCGGCTGGCAAAAGAATTGCTCGCCTGAACATCCGTGGGGTTTGAGCAAGCGCAAAATTTGGCCATGCTGCTCTGTACTCCAGGCATCAGGGATTCAAGAGTGAAATCCGACACCGATTGATGGAGGGTTATCCTGAACGCAGAGAAAACGAAGCAAACGGTGACTCCGGCGGCCGAAAACAAACCCAGGGTGAAGCTGAACCCCAAAGCGCCTCGTCAGCCCCTGCCACTCCTATCCCCAGACGTTCGCCTGCGCGGTCCCGAGGAGGTCGCACTGGGGTTTTCGCTCCAGCAGGTCCAAGTTGAGGCACTCCGATGCTTGCAGTGCAAGAATCCGACTTGCGTTGAAGCATGCCCGTTGCACATTAATGTCAAAGAGTTCATAGGCTTGATGGCGCAGGGCGATTTTGCCGGGGCTTTCGATAAGATCAGCGAGGAAAGTCCTTTTCCGGGCATCTGCGGTCGTGTGTGTCAGCATGAGCTTTACTGCGAGCGTGCCTGCCTGCTGGGGAAGAAACTCCAACCGGTGGCGATCGGGTCCCTGGAGCGGTTCGCGGCCGATTATCACCGTCAATCAGCCTCCAATACGCCGCAACCCCTGGCGCTCGACGGGGCGCGCGTGGCGCTGGTGGGGAGCGGCCCCGCTTCCCTCATTGCGGCCTACGATTTGGTGCGAAACGGCTACCGGGTAAGCATATTCGAAGCGCTCCACGGGCTGGGGGGAGTGCTGGCTTATGGCATCCCCAATTTTCGCTTGCCACGCGAGATTATTCGTGACGAGGTAGACCGCCTCCGAAGCATGGGCGTCGAATTTCGCACGGATTTCATCGTGGGCAAGACGTGCGCGGTGGAGGATTTATTCGCGCAGGGATTTCAGGCCATCTTTCTGGGTACCGGCGCCGGCCTGCCGCATTTGACGAACATTCCCGGGGAAAACTTGATCGGCGTCTACACGGCCAACGAATACCTGACGCGACTGAATCTGATGGAGGCCTTTCGCTTCCCGGAGTCTGACACACCGGTGCGGATCGGCTCCCGCGTGGTAGTGGTGGGCGGAGGGAACTCCGCCATGGATGCGGCCCGTTGGTCGCGGCGAATGGGCGCCGAGACGACGATCATGTTCCGGCGCGGGCGCGCCGAACTGCGTGCCCGGCTGGAGGAGATTGAGCACGCCGAGGAAGAAGGAGTGCGCTTCGATTTTCTGGCTGCGCCGGTCCGCCTCTTTGGTGACGACAAAGGGGTGCTGCACGAGATGGAGTGCATCCGGATGCAGTTGGGAGAGCCTGACGAATCAGGCCGGCCCTCGCCGGTTCCCATGCCGGGGTCGGAATTCCGAATGCCGGTAGATACGGTGGTGATGGCCATCGGTCAAAGCCCCAACCCAACGGTGCAGCGCGCCACCCCACAGCTTCTGACCCAACGTGGCAAGGTTGTGATTGATGCCGACGGGCAAACCAATATTCCCAATGTGTTTGCAGGAGGAGACGTCGTCCGGGGCGGCTCCACCGTCATCCTGGCGATGCGCGACGGCCGCGCTGCTGCTGCCGCGATTCATCGCGCCCTCGAGCAGCAGGCGCGAGAGACCTCCGGCGCCCCAGCGGCGAAGAAGCCGGCGGAAGAACATCGGGTCAGCGCGAGCCTGGACAATCAGATTCTGGGGAAGCGGCTGCTCACGCCCGAGATTGCTTGGCTACAAGTGGAAGCCCCGGAAATTGCAAAACATTGGAAGGCGGGTCAGTTCGTCATCATCCGGCCCACCGAAAGGAGTGAGCGCATCCCGCTGACGATTGTAGATGGCGATGAAGCGACGGGGAGCATAACGCTCGTTGTCCAGGCGGTCGGAAAGACAAGTCGCGCCACGGTTCGGCTCGAGGTCGGGGACCGATTGGCAGACCTTTTGGGACCGCTCGGGCAAGCGGCCAGCATCGAGAAAGTCGGAAACGTCCTGTGCGTCGCTGGTGGAGTAGGGGTCGCCGAGTTACTGCCCGTGGCACGTGCTTTCAGAGAGGCGGGGAACCACGTCACCGCTCTGTGCGGCGCGCGTTCAGCGGCCCAGATTATTCTTGATGTGGAACTGCGCTCGGCGGCCGACGAAGTGCTTTGGGCAACCGATGACGGCACGGCAGGTCTGCACGGCACCGTCGTGGACCTGATGCGCGCTTGGCGGGCGGGCAACGCATGCCTGCTTGGGATAGCCCATGTTATCGGGCCGATTCCCATGATGCGCGCTGCCGCCGGGGTCACCCGCGAATGGGCGGTCCGGACTTATGCCAGCCTGAATCCCATTATGGTGGATGGTACCGGGATGTGCGGAGGATGCCGCGTCACCGTGGGCGGGAAGGTTCGGTTCGCCTGTGTTGATGGGCCGGAGTTCGACGCGCACCAAGTGGACTTCGATGAGTTAACCCGCCGCACGCGCGCCTACCTCGAGCAGGAACGCGTCTCCCGCGAGCGGCACGAATGTTCGATCGGTTTGGGAAAGTAGTCGCGTGACCTGAGGGAAGAAGTCAGGCGACAGAAGTCAGGAGTCCGGAGGCGGAAGGCAGAGGGGAGAAGCCAATCTAGAACCGAGGCTGTTCACATAAGGGGTGTTCAGGGAACTCCTTCCCAATTCGTTCCCGGATGACCCCCTCACCCGTCCCGATCAGATCGGGACACCCTCTCCCCCAAGGGGGCGAGGGTAGTAAATTCAAATTAGTTGCCATCGAAGGGCAAGTCAAAATGCAAATCGCAAAGGTCAAATGGCAAAATTCCATCGGATTTCACATTTGCCATTTGAGTTTTGACTTTTGACCTGCCCACTTCGCCGCCCTCCCTAGCAGCGCGGCCCCCGCGCAAGCTATTTACTTATTGTTATTATCCATGAAGGATATATATCATCGCATGTTATAATAGGCTCTGATGAGGGCTCGGAATTTTCCCCACCTGAGGGCTCGAGGTGGTTCTTCTTCGGAAAGTATTCGCCATTTTGCGGTGCAACCATTCACAGAAGGGGAGTATCATAATCTCTTAGGTCGAATGGGTCTCATGGGCGTCTTGAAACCCTCGCTCCTTTTCGCTCAAGGGTCGGTACGGATAAGCAGCCAAATCTCGGAGTGAACCGTCATTACCACTATGGCCCAAGAACAAACGCCGAATGAAAGCAAAGAGAAGAGAGTGAGATTGATTCGCCCCTCGATCGTCTTGCTCTGCGGGCCCGCTGCCTGCGGAAAGTCGACTTTTGCGCGGCGCCTCTTTCGCCCCACGCAAATCATCTCTTCGGACTGGGCGCGAGCTCGAGTGTGCGACGACGAGCGGGATCAGCGTTATCAAACCCAGGCGTTCGCTCTCGTCCACTACCTCACGGAATTGCGACTGGGCTTGAACCGGCTGTGTGTGGTGGATTCCACCGCGCTCACTCAGCACCATCGGAAGGAATATCTTGAATTGGCAAAGAGGTTTCAGGTTCCTTGCGTGGTTTTCGTTTTTGATGTTCCGCTCGAGAAATGTGTGGAGCGTGACCGATCGCGCCAGAGGACGGTAGGACGTCCTGTGATCGAGCGCCAGCACTTGGCTTTTGGGCAGACCAGGACGGACATTCGGCAGGAAGGATTTGACGAGATCATCGAACTGGGCGACGAAGACATGGACAAGGTTCAGATTGAGATTATCTTTCGCCCCATTTCGCAGCCTCCGGGGATGCCGGGCCGGCGTCCGCAAGGTGAAACCCGCCATACTCCTCGCCCCTGGCAGCAGGGAACTGGAAGGGGGCCTGCCGTCCGTGAGGCAAAGCCGCCTTCGCTCATGCACCCTCCAGGCCCCTCGGGCGAGCAAACCAAGCCTGAAGTCCGGCCTGCGAGTTCGCCCTCGCAGGCGCCTTCTGCTCCTACAACAGAGCTCAGGCAAGCCCCCACTGTTGCTGGACCTCCTGCGCCTGTCGAGGCTCTTCCGCCGCCCTCGCAGAGCAGAACCCAGACCACCCCCAGTGAAACGGCCGCACCGCCTGCTACACCTCAAGGCAATCCGGGTGGGCAGAACCATTCGTAGTGTAGCGCCCACGAATTTTGAAGTGTGGCCCGCCGCGGCGGGCGGCCGCTTTTGCGTCTCGAACTTGCTTGAGGCGACGCCGTAGCGCTGACCCCGCAGGGCGGGGTCAGCACGATGGGAAAGCAAAATGCCGATCCCGCAATGCGGGATCGGCGCTACAAGGTCCGTTGAGGCGGGCAGTGCCGTTCGAGTAGATTAGCGGTCCGTCCTTCCGTCCAGGCGGTCATACACGGTTCGAGCGCAGGTTGAGCCTAAGGACTCGTTGTAAAGGGACGGCAAGCGAAGGATCTCGCGCACTTCCTCATCAAAGCGGTGGAGTGTCTCGAGTTCGGCTTTTCGAATGGGGAACCTAGTGGCCCGGTGGCGCCAGAACTTCTGGTAGCCGCGATCCTCGAGTTCGCAGTCGAGGCCGCGGATTTGGAAATAAGGCGGGCCTAGAGGAAGCCAGGCTTGCTCTGGCTTCAGTTCCAGGTATTGCAGGCAGTTGTATTTCTTTACGCCGATTGAGCCAGGGGATATGCCAGCCTCCACAATCTCAAAACCGGCGGCGGTAAATTGTTTCCGAATGTCGGTCGTCACTAGCTGCTCTTGTCCCATCCCATTCGACTCCACAAAGTTCACAAGCTCGCAATCCAGACCCTAGAATGTGAATCTAATCTATTGATGGCAAGAAGCGCAAGGGCTGGGTTACAGGATGTAGGGCGGGGGCTTGCCCCGGCCACCGGAGTTTCTACATTTTTGCTGAGATTTTCTGGCCTTGCGCGACTTGCCCTCTCCCCCAAGGGGGAGAGGGGAGAATGAATTGAATTACCGCGGCTTGGCGCCGCAGATTTGGCGGCCCGGGCAGGTCTCAGTATAATAATTACGCAAGATATGTAACGCGCGGAGCCCTAAGAGATTTTTGATTTACTCCAGGCGGGCCATGACTCTGAAACTAGGGGATGTGCATCGGGAAGCCATCCGGCGACACAGCGCAGGGGACTACCCCAGTGAATGCTGCGGGGTGTTGCTAGGGAAGGCGGAAGTAGACGCGAAGCGTGTGACGGAAGTTGTGGCGCTCAAGAACCTGCGGCATGATCCGGGTCGTGCGCAGAAGCTATTGCCGGTGGATGATCCGGTCCGGGAAACGGAGCGCAACCGTTTCCTGATCGATCCGCTCGACCAGTTGCGGGTGGAGAAGGATGCGCGAGCGAGGGGTTCAGAGGTTCTGGGTTACTACCATTCTCACCCCGATCATCCGGCGCGGCCTTCGATTTACGACCGCGAACATGCCTGGCCGTGGTATTCTTATGTTATAATCTCGGTTGAACGGGGCGTCCCGAAGGATTTGACGAGCTGGGTTTTGGCAGAGGATCGCTGGGCTTTTCGCGCGGAGCAGGTTGAGATAGTGGGTTGACCGATTGAGGGCACTGCTTCCTCAAGTAAATGTTGAATCCTTCACGCTCAGAATGCATCGAATTAATTAAGGCGGGAAGGCTGCTGGCCGCGAGGCCGTCCGAAGCCGCATCCCGGGGAGCAAGAATGCCGGTCAAGGTCATCATTTTCGTGCAAAGGGAACAAACTCCCCTGAATGAGAACGACGTGCTCGACATCGTTCCTTCCATTGCCGGCGGTACGGCCCTCCGTTGTATCTGTAGTTAGCCTGGGCTCCCATCCCGAGGTCTCGGGATGGTGAATCCCGGGCGCACCCGTCACCCGCGACCCCAAGCAATACTGAATAGCGTGTTGTCATAGGCCGGCCTTGAAGCCGGGTTTCAGAGCACACAATTCACTATCGAGAGGATACTCAATGTCGAACATTTACCAGGATAACTCTTTCAGTATCGGAAGGACTCCGCTCATACGGCTTAACCGGGTGACCGACGGAGCCAAAGCAACCGTTTTGGCCAAGATCGAGGGCCGCGGCCCGGGCTATTCCGTGAAGGACCGGATCGGGGCGGCGATGATTTGGGACGCCGAGGAGAGAGGTGTCTTGACACCAGGCATGGAGATCATTGAGCCCACCAGCGGCAATACGGGAATCGCTCTGGCATTTGTTGCCGCCGCGCGAGGCTACAAGTTGACGCTTACCATGCCCGAGACCATGTCGCTCGAGCGTCGTCGAGTGATGGCAGCTCTGGGCGCCAGCTTGATCCTCACCCCGGGGCCGGAGGGCATGCCCGGTGCGATCAGGAGGGCGCAGGAGATTCATCAATCTGATGTCAACCATTATTTCCTGCCTCAGCAGTTTGAGAATCCTGCCAATCCCGCAATCCACGAAAAGACCACCGGGCCCGAAATCTGGGACGACACCGATGGGACAATTGACGTGTTAGTGTCTGGGGTGGGGACGGGCGGCACCATCACCGGCGTTTCCCGCTTTATCAAGAAAACCAAGCGCAAACATATCCTGTCGGTGGCGGTCGAGCCGACGGGGAGCCCCGTCTTGACTCAATTCACTTCTGGTCAGCCCTTGAAGCCCGGTCCGCACAAGATCCAGGGACTCGGAGGCGGCTTCGTTCCGAAGGTTCTCGACCTGTCGCTTGTGGACCGTATTGAGCAGGTCTCGAACGAAGAGGCGATTGAATTTGGCCGGCGGCTAACGAGGGAGGAAGGTGTCCTGAGTGGCATTTCCTGCGGCGCCGCGACGGCCGTGGCCGTGCGACTGGCGAAGCAGCCGGAGTTTGCCGGGAAGATCATCGTTACGGTCTTGCCGGATTCCGGTGAGCGATACTTATCCACCGTGCTCTTTGAGGGAATCGGCTAGTGTGCGGGGCGAGGAGTCGAGAAGTCGAGGAGTCAAGGAGTCGAGAACTCGATAAGTTGAGGAGTCAAGAACTCGAGAAGTTGGGTCGAAGGCCGAGGGTGGGAATCTCTTGACTCCTCGGCTCTTAGGGCGGACCTCGAAGGTGGAAACTTCTCGACCCCTCGACTCTCGACTCCTCGACTCATTAAAGGTTAACAAACCATGGATGATAAACGTTTAGAGAACCTAGCAAGCGAATTTAGGGTGGCGCTGGATGCGCAACTTTCAGGCGATTACGGGTGCGAGTTTCGGCTCCCCAGCCGAGAAGCCGCGGCGCAAATCTGCCGCCACTACCTCGAGCTGCTCTTCCCTGTATTTTATCAGGGCCAGGGCGCGGAACTGGACCGCGCGGCGACAGGAGCCAGGCATTACCTGGTCGAGATGGAAACGCTGTTGCGTGAGCAATTGTGCTCTGCCATACGCTTCGATCGGCGTTGCCAAGGGGATCAGTCTCCAGTCGACATTGAGGACCGTGCCCAGGAGCTGACCGAACATCTGTTCGGCCAGTTTCCGGAGCTGGCGAGGTTATTGGCCTCGGATATCGAAGCGGCTTTCCGGAATGATCCCGCCGCCGCCAGCCATGAGGAGATTCTACTCAGCTACCCTTGCATGGAGGCCATTACCGTGCAGCGCCTGGCGCACCGGCTCTACCTGATGGGAGTGCCTTTCCTTCCCCGTATGATGACCGAGGTGGCGCACAGCCACACCGGCATCGATATCAATCCCGGCGCTTCGATTGGCGAGTCGTTCTTCATCGATCATGGGACGGGCGTGGTGATCGGCGAAACCGCCACCATCGGCAGAAGGGTGACTCTTTACCACGGTGTTACGCTGGGCGCATTCAATCCGCTTCGAAAGGATGAACAAGGTCAACTTCGTCGAGGGCAGGAGAATAAGCGGCACCCCGACCTCGAGGATCATGTCACCATTTACCCCAACGCCACCATCCTGGGGGGCGATACACGCGTTGGCCATCACAGCATCATCGGGGGTTACGTGTGGCTCACGCACTCCGTGCAACCCCACAGCAAGGTGACGCTCAAAGACCCTGAACTGGTTATCCTGAACGGCGAGCCAAAAGGCTAAGGTCGTAACCTTGAGCCGCCCTCACGCTTGTGATGCTATTCTGTTAGTGGAGGTTCAAATGGCATTGAAGATCGGAGACGAGGCGCCCGATTTCAGGCTCAGCTCGACGATGGGCGCCACCCAAGACGAGTTTCAGCTTTCCGCCTATCGTGGCAAAAATGTGGTGGTCTGCTTTTACGCCCTTGACTTCACCCCGGTTTGACAGAACGAACTGTCGGCAATCCAAGCGGACCTCGCCAGGTTTGCCGGCCTGAACGCCCAGGTCATGGGCGTCTGCACCGACACGGTTTTCTGCCATATCGCCTTCCAAAAATCTCTTGGGGGTCTTCAGTTCCCCCTCGCTACGGACCGCTGGCCTTACGCCAAAACAGCGGCGGATTATGGCATCTTTCCTCCCACAAAGCACCAGATACCCTTCGTCAACGATCGCGCGGTCTTCATTGTGGACGAGCATGGCAAGATCGCTTGGATAAAAATCTACGAGCTCAGACAGCAACCCGAAAACGCCGAGATCCTGGATGCGCTGAAGAGACTCGCCTGACAAGAAACTCCGTGGCGGCCTTTTCGTTTCTTGCGAAGAATCTCCCGGCTCGGCGCTCGCCCGGGGTTGGCTGGAACTGGAGGTTTTCGATTCACGATGGCCGATTGACAGTGGAGGAAGTTGCTACACCACTTATTCAATCGTCAATCGGCAATCGCCAATCAGTAATCGGTTATGGACTTAGCGGAACTCGTCAGGAAATATACTGAGATCTCCGGAGGCTTTGGAGGGGCCGTACACCTCTCGCAATTCGGCCTTTCCAAAGCGCAGACGGAAAAGGTGATCTCCGCCTTCGATGACGACTATCAAATCAGTCGGTATATGGTGCTATCCCGCGAACGAGATGAAGAATTGGTTTCCTATGCGCCCGAGGCTCGCGTTTACTCCATTAACGGATTCGAGGTAAGTCATGTTTCCTTGAGTCCGGAGATACGGAAGGTTCTGTGAACGAGGGTGGGATTGGGCGCTTGCGGCCAAAGACCGCACGAAGATTTGCGATGCTCTCCGCCGCATTGCGCGGGTCGCCGGGGCGGTTACTTCTTGCTGTCGGATATTCGATCCTCGACGTAGACCAAATGGAAAACGGTAAGGCCTCCTTTCGCCTCAATCCCTACCACGTGTTGCTCCTCCTTGGTGCCCGCCTTCAGGACGAACCCTCCGCTCTCCGGTCGGTCATCCTCGCAGCCCAGTTCATTTGAGGAGTTGCCCTTCTCCTTTTCGCCCGTTGGTTTGGAAGAGTTAGCACAATCCAAGACTCTGCCGTACTTCGCAAGGGCTTTGCGGTAGAACGCCGCGACTTTCTCGGGTGCGTCGTTCGACTCCAGTTTCATCACGGCGAGCTTGAAACCAGAGGAGCCGCCCCAGAGGCCAAGTTGAACTGCGGAACTGCTGTCAGAATCATCCTTGTGTGGCCGCGCTCCCGGATATAAAGGCAAGCCTACGTCCTTCGCACTCGCCTCCTTGCTGGCGATAAATCCGACGCTGTTTCGGTGCTTGTCAGATTCGGTCGTGCCCGCGACCTTCTTGTCTTGTGCGGCCAAGGGCAGAGCCGCCACAAACAGCAACCCCAGCACCGCGACTCGACCCGCCTCGCGCGACTTGAAACGAGCATCTTGGCCACGCTCATGACCTGACCGCTGTGTATTCATCTCAACCTCCCCGCTGCCTCTATGTACGCGGCGCAAAGAAGCGAAGTTCCATGCTGTCGTCTAGCCGCCCGGTGGGTATTGCAGACACCCAGCGATCGTGATAAGGTTAGGGACATTAGGTCCATGCGGGCGGGGGTTGCTCTTGCTCGAAGGGTCTAAGGGCTTCGATCGAAGGCAGATCAGTCTATTAGAGAGGTGCATCCATGAAGCGTAGGGATTTCTTGACCAAGTCGGCGATGGGCGTAGCTGCGGCGTGGCTGGGGTCAAAAAGATGGGCCGCCGCGATTCCGCCCGTCACAGGGAAGTTCAGCGCTGCGGATATTGTCGCCCTGGGCCAAACCGGCATCAAGACCTCGCGGTTGGCCTGCGGCACGGGGACGATGGGCGGGGATCATCATTCCAATCAAACGGCTTTGGGCATTCAGGGCCTCGCCGATTTGCTTTTGCAAGGATACGACCAGGGCTTGCGTTTCTTTGACACGGCTGATTCCTACGGATCACACGCCCACGTGGCGGCGGCCCTGAAGAAACTGCCGAGAGAAAAAATCACCGTCATGTCCAAGTCATGGTCACGCGACGCGGCAGGAATGCGCGCCGACATTGACCGCTTCCGTAAAGAACTGGGGACGGACTACATCGACATTCTCATGATGCACTGCCTGACTGACGACGACTGGACCGGAAAGTGCCGGCCGGCCATGGACGTGATCTCGGAGGCGCAAGACAAGGGAATCGTCCGGGCTCATGGCTGCTCCTGCCATACGATCGGCGCACTCCGCGCCGCGGCGAAATCTCCCTGGGTCCAAGTCATGCTTTCGCGGGTGAACCCCATCGGGTCGCATATGGACGCAGACCCCGCCACCGTCGTCGACACGCTTTGGACGGGGCGCGCGGCGGGCAAGGCCATCATCGGCATGAAGATCCTCGGTCAGGGTGACATGAGATCGCGTGCGGATGAGGCGCTGAAATACGCGCTGTCGCTCGGCGTGCTGGATGCTTTCACTATCGGCGCCGAGAACCGCAACCAGCAACTCGACTTGATTAGGCGTATTGCTGCTGCCCATGCTTAATCGATCCATGAGAAACTCTTGCTTTGCTCTGAGCGGACCGGCTGTACCAGGGGCGGTTGCAAGAGGCAATGAACCAACTTCTAAAAGCTCGTAGCGCCCGCTTCGCTGCCGCGCTGGTTTCCGGCGTACTGTTTTACTTCACGCTCGGACTCACGCCTTCGTGGCTGGCCGCTTGGCTGGCGCCCGTTCCCTTACTGCTTGCGGCCTTTCATGCCAGCCGGCGCGAGGCACGCCTGCTTGCTTGGCTGGCGGCGGCCATCGGCCTCAGCTCGAATTTCACCTACTACCTGAAGGTCACGGGAACGGTGGCGACGGTGGTGCTGCTGCTCCTGCAGGTTCTTGTCTGGGGCTTTTTCGCGATCCGGACGCGCGCCGCGGTGCTGGCCTCGCGAAACTGGCTGATAGTTTTCGTGTATCCCGTGCTGCTGGCCGCAATCGACACGCTGGTCTCCTTCTTCTCGCCGCATGGCACCTGGGGCACCTTCGTTTACACGCAGATGGACGCACTACCCGTCATCCAGATCGCTTCCGTGCTGGGTGCGCCCGCCGTCGTCTTCCTCGTCGGATTGTTCGCCTCCACGGTTGCGGTGGCGCTTTATCGCGGACTGCGGATCGAGCGCCCCTTGCTTGCCTACGGAGTTCCCCTGGTGTTAATCGCCGCTGGGCTCGGCTGCGGAGCGGTTCGCCTTCGCCAAGCCAAAACGGCGCCCACGGTGAGAATCGGAATCGTGGCGATCGACGACTTCATCGGCGGGAACACGCCGCCCGAACGCGCCGAGGCCGTGTGGCGCGGATATGAGGACACAGTGGCGAGACTCGCCAGGGAGGGCGCCCGCATCGTCGTGCTGCCGGAGAAGATTACCGCACTCGCGCCCGAGGAGGCCGCGAAGCGTCAACACGAACTGGCGTCGCTGGCACAGCGAACTGGGGTGTATTTGCTGGCGGGCGTGCAATTGAACCGCGCCGAGCGCAAGGACAACGCGTCGTGGCTGTTCAGTCCCACGGGAGAGCTGGTTGCCGAGTATCACAAGCAGCATCTTGTCCCGCACCTGGAGAGCGATCTTGCGCCGGGGAAAGAAGAGATTGTGCGCACCATCAGCGGCGCGCCTTTTGGGCTGGCGATCTGCCGCGACCTGATCTTCACCGATTTCGGGCGGCGTTACGGGCGGCTCGGCGTCTCCGCCATGCTCGTGCCGGCCTGGGACTTCTACCGCGACGCTTGGATGGCCTCGAGTGTGGCCGCTCTGCGCGGAGTCGAAAGCGGGTACTCGGTCGTCCGGGCGGGCCGCGAGAGCTATCTGAACGTCAGCGACCGCTACGGCCACACCATTGCGCGCCAGCGAAGCGATTATCTGCCCGGCAGCAGCGTGCTTGCCGACCTGCCTCTCGGTCCGGCCACTCCGACCCTCTACGCGCGCTACGGCAATGTCTTCGGCTGGCTCTCGGTGGCGGCATCAGCAATGATGATCGTTCTTGCGGGGCGGGCAGGAAATCAGCCCAAGCCCGCGACAGCAAACGCCTGACTCGAATTTCTCACCACGGGCAAAGGGCGGTCCTGCAGGGCGTGAGCGCCGCTACTTTCAACTTTCGACTAGCGACTTCGCCAGGCGTGGAACGTGCATCACCATTTTGGTGTATAATGGTGTCATGCCTGCTTCTAACAAACTTGTTCGCCAGACCGTGGGCCTTCCGGCAGACACGGCGCGGCATGTGCGCAGCCTGGCGAAGCGACGACGCCTCAGCGCCAACCGGATCATTGTTGAGCTCGTGGAAGAGGGGATCGAGGCCCAGAAGCGCAAACAGAAAGAGTTCTTTGATCTCGCCCAGCGTTTCCGCGCGGCAACCGATCCTAAAGACGTTGCTCGCCTCGGGGATGATTTGGGCCGCATGGTTTTTGGCGAGTGATGCCGCACCTCGAGACCTGGGATAAGCTCCCGCCCGCAATCCGCCAGCACCTGATGGACAGGATGCGGGATCGACGCATCAGCATCGCTGACCTTAATAAGCTTCGGATTTGGGTTGAATCTCACCCGTTCGTTCCGGAGGGTGAGTGGCAAAAGGATTTCGGATCTTTCAAAATCTGCGGTGAGGGACCGCATCCGAAGACATTCCTGCTTCCTGGTCAGCCGGCCAAGGGCGAAAGCCTGTGAGCGCAGGGTGGCTAGGAGGGTGACCGGCGGCGGCGCGCATCGCAGAGCTACGCTCTGCGCCAGCCCGCGCGAATTCCGCAACCTCAAAGTCAAGCTTCTGCCTTAGCGCGCGTAGCCGGTTGATAGAGATGATAACATGAGCGGCACACTTTCACTTTCAAAGTATTCGATCGGAGTTGGGGACAGGTTTGCTCACCAAGCCAAGCCTCAACTGCGGGCCTGTAGGATGGCAGCCGAGCAGGGAGTGGAAGTCATCCCGGTGTGGAACAAATCGAACCGGGAACATACCATCATCGGTTCCAGTCCTGCCAGCACGCGAGCGGCGGCCGATGAAGCCGTGAGAACGCTGGGCTGGACCAAGCCGTACCACGTGGACGCAGACCACATCAATCTCAAGACAGTGGACAACTTCATGGAGGCTTGCGATTTCTTTACCATCGACGTTGCGGATATGATTGGCCGACCCTCCCAAGCCGCCCCCTTGCGGGCGTTTGTGGAAGGTCATCCGGAATTGCTGGGAGAGCTGCTCATTCGCGGCGTTGCTCATCCCTTTCACATCGACCGCGACTTCATGGTCCAGGTTGCGAACAAGTACCTTGCGGCCGTGCAGGAGGCGGGCCTGATCTACCGCCGCGTGGAGGAGAAAAAGGGCAAGGGGCAATTCATTACCGAAGTGTCGATGGACGAGACAGACTCACCTCAGACTCCGGCGGAACTGCTCATCGTCCTTGCTGCCGTGGCGGAGGAAGGGATTCCGATTCAGACCATCGCGCCGAAATTTAGCGGCCGCTTCGACAAGGGCGTGGATTACGTGGGCGACTTGGCGGAATTCACCGAAGAATTTTCAAATGACATAGCCGCCATCGCATTTGCTGTCCGGCATTACGGGATGTCCAGCAACCTGAAACTCAGCGTGCATTCCGGGAGCGACAAGTTCTCGCTCTACGGGCCAATCCACCGGACACTTAAGAAATTGGATGCGGGTGTACATTTGAAGACTGCTGGCACGACCTGGTTGGAGGAGCTGATCGGTCTGGCGGAAGCTGGCGGCGAGGGGCTGGACTTGGCCAAAGAGATTTATGTCGAGGCCTACTCCCGCCGCGAGGAGCTGTGCGCGCCCTATGCCGCCGTGATCAACATCGATCCCGCCCAGTTGCCCGCTCCGGAGTTGGTGGGGAGGTGGTCGTCGGAACAGTTTGTGTCCGCCCTACGTCACGACCCAAAATCTTCGGCCTACAACTCCAGCCTTCGCCAACTTCTCCACGTGGGCTTCAAGGTGGCCGCGAGAATGGGAACCCGTTACCTGGATCTCCTGTCCGTTATGGAGACCACCATAGCCAAGAATGTGACCGCGAACCTTTTCGACCGCCACCTCAAGCCGTTGTTCATTGGGGAGTGATGGAATTTTAGATTTTGGATTTTAGATTTTGGATTGAGTCTGCCTACTGCCTGCTGCTTACCGCCTAAGGGGGGCTAGGGCGATTTTAGATTTTGGATTTTGGGCTGGCCCTGCCTTCTGCTTACTGCCTACTGCAAGAAGGGGGGCCAGTGACTAGGGGCTGGGGAAGAACGGAATGCCGCCTCAAGAGATTGGCAGCTTCGGGCATCAACCACACTCTAAGGTCGCGAGTGAGATACAACCCTGCTGTCCCAAACACGCTCACAATCTTACAGAGGTGCAAAGTGGAACCCATTATCGCGGTGTCATTCCGAGCGCAGCGAGGAATCTCGCTCGGGGTAACCCGGAAAGAAGGACAGGGCGAGATTCCTCGCTGCGCTCGGAATGACAGCCCTGCATTGGTGAACACTTCCAATAGGTTTTTGTCGACCCGCTTACTGACTTTCCTGGTGGCCGGTGCAGTGACATGCTTGACTTTGTTTCAGGCTGAAGCCGCGGCAAAGCCAGGATACCAATCTCTTCCGGAGGGGTACGCGCTTTACCTTCGCCTTGAGGCGCCCGTAGGCACCACCGTGTCGCACCTTCACGGCGTCGTCAAGGCCCGCATCATCCGCGAGGTGGATAGCGGCAACAGAGTTCTGATCCCGCTGGGGGCCGAGGTCCAGGGCCGGATTGAGAAGTTGATACCCAGCTCAAGTGCTACCGACCGCGCGCGTTTGCTCATCCGCTTCGACAAATTGATAATCCCGGGTAACCCGGCTGTAACTTTTGCCGGCCATATCTCCGAGGTTGAGAACGCGCGGGAGAATGTATTGCAGGATGGAACCATACAGGGTGTGTTGGCCAGCGATTTGCCCGTGAGCCACCTTGAGGACGCGATGGGCAAGTTGGCAGGACAAGATAGTGAGCTTTCCAAATATGAACAGAAAGCTTTCGGAAAATCTGACACCTCGATCAATTACGGGGCTGGGACGGACCTGACGCTGGTGCTCGACAAGCCCCTGAGTCTGGCTGAAATGCCTCCCTCCGGCTCCTTCAATCAACTCCCCTCCGGGGTGCCTTACGCCGTCGCGCGAATGCTGCAAGGCGCTCCGCAGCGAGCTTCAGGAAAGGACGGTAGGCCGGGCGATCCCCTGAACCTTGTCGTGGTCGGGAACATCTCAGAAATTCGCGATGTGTTCAAACAGGCGGGCTGGGGCGAGGCGGAGAGGAAGACGGGTAAGGCCGTATGGGATACGGTCCGCGCCGTGGCTGGCGATCAGGGGTTTGGCGGCGCTCCTGTTTCAGACCTCTATCTGTTTGGCCACCGTGAGGATCTGGCGTTCGAGAAAGGGCTGAATACTTTTTTGAAGCGGCACCACCTGCGCCTGTGGCGGACGGCTGCCACGACTCCCGGTGGCCGCGAAATCTGGCTTGGAGCAGCGACCCACGACACGGGCCTGGACGTTCATCCCGGAGTCGTGTCCCATGAGATTGACCCTGACCTTGACGCCGAGCGAACGAAGGTTGGCGCGGATCTCAGGGTCACCGGGCGTGTGGCCGCCGAAGGATTGGTGACGTGCCCTGACCCGCTCAGCCAGGGACTCACTGCCACCGGGGGTACGTGGAAGACGGATGGCCGGCTCCTGGTCATCGATCTCGCGACGCAATGAGAAGATCGGGAGATCGGGTCATCGGGAGATCGGGTGAACGACAGGATCGGGTGATCGGGCGAACAGAAAGCCAATTCGCGAGACGTTCGTTGTTTACTCGATGACCCGATCACCCGATGGCCCGATCTCCCGATTCGCGCTACACTAGGTTGAGCGAGGCATACAATGACAAGTACTCCAGCGGTCTCCTCTGGTGTTTCCCAGTTCGTACGCGGGAAAATCATTGAAGCGCAAGTCAAAGTCTCCGTGGATGCAACCCGGCCCTTGCCCTTGGTGTGCGCTCTCTACGCGGTGGAATCTTCGGATGGAGTTTGGCTGTGCGCGTATTATGGCGCAAACCGCAGCGTCTTTGACTTTCTCCCCCAGAAGGGCGCGGACGTGGAGGAGACGAAACTGGGCATCGCTTTTCGGACCAAACAGTTTATCCCCAAGGACCAGTTCCGGCCTGAGCAATGGGAAGAGTTCAAGAAAGAGCATTTCATGGCTTACGGCGGACACGGGGAATGAAGCGGATCGGGAGATCGGGAGAACAGATGATCGGGTGAACAGGAAGCAGATTTGCGATGTGCTGTTCTTTGTTCACCCGATCACCCGATCTCCCGATCACCCGATCAATAGCTGATGAGAGGAGGCAAGTCATGAGTCGATTCAAGATGGGAACGATGGTCATTGCTTTGGCATTGGGCTTTGCCACTGTTGGGTGGACCCAGGGCATGAGGGGTGGCATGGGTCGCCAGATGCCCCGGATGCTGGGGGCATTCAAACCGGTGGTCGGGGAAGGAGCACAGTACCAGATGACCGCAAAGAACGGCACCATGAGTTTTACTTATGCCATCGTGGGCAAAGAGGACGTGGAGGGGAGCACAGGCTACTGGATGGAAATGCGCATGGAAAGCCCTGGCATGCCTGGAGAGACGGTGATGAAACATCTCATGGTCCTGGGCGGCGACAGGCCCCAGATCAAGCGGATGATCATGCAGTCGCCCGGCAGTCCGCCAATGGAAATGCCGATGGGCATGATGCTGGGTATGGGACAGCGCGGGCAGGCGCCCGGACAAGGCGACACTAGTCCAGGAGAGAGAGTTGGGTCGGAAACAATCACAGTTCCTGCGGGCACTTTTGAGTGTGAACATTACCGCAAGGTGGAGCCGCATGGGACCGTGGACGTCTGGATATCCAGCAAAGTCTCTCCTTACGGGACGGTGAAGATGTCCAGCGGGGAGATGACCATGGTGCTGGAGAAAGTCCTCAGCAACGAAACTTCGCACATCAAAGGCGAGCCCCAGAAGATGGATATGTCATTTCCGCGCCAATAACAGATCGGGAGATCGGATGATCGGGAGATCGGGTGAACAGGGAGGAGATTCCGGATACGTTCGTTGTTCGCCCGATCTCCCGCTCTCTCCATCCCTGGTTGTTCTTCATTTGATTTTCCTATCCCTACGTTGTTTTTTGTTCGCCCGATCACGCGATCACCCGATCAACCGATTCTGTCGTTCGCCCGACGTCCGGACCACTTGCGCCGCGCGAGGGGTTACTTCGTTAATTTGATCCCTCCTCAACGTGCAACCAACCCCTCACCCGTCCCGCACCGGCTGGTGAAAGCGCCGGTCGCGGGACACCCTCTCCCCAAGGGAGAGGGCAGTTCTGATAAATCCCACGCACGCCAGAGAGGACAGCCCTCTCCTAGGGCAGAGGGCAGTTTTGATAGCTCCCGCGCACACCAGAGAGGACAGCCCTCTCCTCGGGGAGAGGGTGGCGATCCCGCAGGCGCGGGAGAGCCAGGTGAGGGGTGCCTTGCCATCCCGGCGGACTTAGCCGGGACCCCGCACCAAGTCTTTGCGCCTCTTGTCCAGCGTGACAGGTTTTGGTATATTTATAAGTTGTCTGCATAAACTTACATGGACAATCTCTACCGGCGCACTCAAATCCTGAACCTCCTCCGTACTGATCCGGCGGCGACCCAAGACGAGCTGCGCCGAAAGCTGGCGCGGCGTGGCATCCGGGTGACGCAGGCAACGGTGTCGCGGGATATTGAGGAATTGGGTCTGGCCAAGACGCGTTCGGGTTACCGCCTGCCGGATGCCGTCGAGCCTCCTGCCTCTGTCCAGCCCACCTTGCAGGTTATCCTCAAGGAGTTTCTTCGAGAAGCGGGTCAGGCGTCGAACCTGGTGGTCCTCAAGACGTACCCGGGCAACGCCCATTCGGTCGCCGCCGTGCTGGATGCGCAGGATTGGCCGGGGGTTGTGGGGACGGTTGCCGGCGATGACACGGTCTTTGTAGCTACTCCCAGCGCCCGCGAGGCGACGCAATTCAGAAAGAAAATCCTGGCGCTCGTGGGTGCATGAGAAAGATCGGGAGATCGGCTGATCGGGAGATCGGGCGAACAGGAAGCAGGTTCGGGATAGGTTGTTTTCATTCACCCGATCACCCGATCTCCAGATCTCCCGATCACAAAGGGAGTTCGAATAAAGATGACTTCTGCTCCTAATTCCAACCAGCCCGTTAAACGGGCTGTTCTTGCTTACTCCGGGGGGCTGGACACCTCCGTCATCATCCCCTGGCTGCGTGAGAATTATGGCTGCGAAGTTATCGCCATGGTCGGGGATGTAGGCCAAGGCGACGACTACGCAGCGCTTCGCCGCAAGGCCCTGCGAAGCGGAGCCTCGAAGGTCTTCGTCGAGGATCTCCGGGAGGAATTTATCACCGGCTACGTTTGGAAGGCGGTTCGAGCGGGGGCCATTTACGAGAGCAAGTATCTGCTGGGGACCTCCCTGGCAAGACCCGTGCTCGCCAAGCGGCAGGTTGAGATTGCGCTCCAATGCGGAGCGGACGCGCTGGCCCATGGATGCACCGGCAAGGGAAATGACCAGGTGCGTTTCGAGCTGTCGTACCAAGCCCTGGCGCCCCATCTGCGCGTCATTGCGCCGTGGCGGGAATGGTCCATCAAGTCTCGTGAAGATGCGCTGGAGTATGCGCGTCGCCACAAGGTGCCGGTGCCGGTGAGCAAGGATGACCTTTACAGCCGCGATCAGAACTTGTGGCACCTAAGCCACGAAGGCGGACCACTCGAAACCAAGCTCGGGGAGCCCCCCGACGAGGCCTGGAAACTCACCCGCAAACCGCAGGACGCCCCGGCGCGGGAGGCGGAAGTGGTGTTGGGTTTTGAAGCGGGAGTCCCGGTCTCGGTTAATGGGAAACGCCTGGCCCCCGTGCGCCTGGTCGAGACCTTGAACGCCCTCGGCGGCCTGCATGGTGTGGGGCGCACGGACCTGGTGGAAAACCGCTTGGTGGGAATGAAGTCGCACGGCGCTTACGAGACTCCGGCTGGAACGCTCATCATGCTGGCGCACCAGGAACTCGAATCCCTCTGCCTGGATCGCGAGACTTACCACTACAAGCAACACGTGGCGTTGCGCTATGCGGAATTGCTCTATTATGGGCTGTGGTTTACGCCCCTGCGCGAAGCCCTCGATAGCTTTGTCGAGACGACCCAACGGAATGTTTCGGGGAGGGTCAAGATGGGGCTCTGCAAAGGGAATCTGCGCATCCTTGACCGCCATTCGCCGAATTCCCTTTACGACACCAGCATCGGCAGCTTTGTTATGAATCCGGATTATAACCAGAAAGATGCCGAGGGGTTCATCAACATCCTTGGCTTGCCGCTGCGCCTTGCCGCCGCGAAGAATGCGGCGCGGAAGGCGAAGCTCGCTGCACGGAGAGCGGGATGAAGCTTTGGGGAGGACGCTTCACCGGCCGCCGCGACCTGCTCTTCGAGAAATTCTCCGAATCTTTTTCTCTGGACCAGCGCTTCATTCTCTACGACCTGCGCGTCAACCTTGCCTGGGTGAAGGAGCTGGGGCGGCTGGGCGTGTTCAAGCCCGCTGAAACGCGCCGGCTGGCGCGGGGCCTCGAGGCAATCCGGCGAAGCGTCGAGCGCAATCCCCATTGGGCCCAGGGACAATCGAGCGAGGACGTCCACACCTGGGTGGAAGCGCAGCTCGAGCGGCGTATCGGCCCCCTGGCCGGCAAACTCCGCACGGGCCGCAGCCGCAACGACCTCGTGGCGACGGAAGCTCGCCTGTACGTCAAGGATGCGATCGGAGACCTCGAGCGGGCTCTTGCGGATATGCTCGAAGCCTTGCTCGGACAGGCTCGCCGCCAGGCTCGAGTTGTGATGCCGGGCTACACGCATCTTCAGCCTGCCCAGCCGATTCTTTTTGCTCATTACGCGCTGGCCTATTTCCAAATGTTCTGGCGCGATACGGGCCGGCTTAAAGACTGCCGGGAGCGGGCCGACGAGTTGCCGATGGGGGCCGGAGCGCTGGCCGGGACTGGCTACCGGCTGGACCGGGAGCGGCTGGCGCGCGCGCTTGGATTCGCGCGGGCCGCTTCGAACAGCCTGGACGTTACGTCAGACCGGGACTTCGTCGCGGAGCTTCTCTTCGCTTGCTCCCTCATGATGGTTCACCTTAGCCGCTGGGCTGAGGACCTGATCATTTACTCCTCTCCGGGATTCGGCTTTGTGGAGCTGGCGGATGCCTACGCGACGGGCAGCAGCTTGATGCCCCAGAAGAAGAACCCGGATGCGTTGGAATTGATCCGGGGAAAAGCCGCGACGGTCCTCGGCCGACTTACGGGAATGCTGGCCCTGGTTAAGGGACTTCCTCTCGCCTATGACCGCGACTTGCAGGAGGATAAGGGCGCCTTGTTTTCCAGTGTAGATACCACCCGCGAAGCGCTCACCATTGCATCCCGCGTTGCCGCGACGCTGCGCATTCACCCTGAGAGAATGAAAGCTGCAACCGCTCAGGGTTTTCTAACGGCGACGGATTTAGCCGACGACCTCGTGCGTCGTGGGGTGCCGTTCGCGAAGGCGCATGAACAGGTGGGAAAGCTCGTGCGCTTCTGCGCCAGCCACGAGCGGACGTTTGGCGATTTGGGCGCTGCCGAAGCACAACGCTTCATACCCTCTTGGGACGCGAAGCTGCGCCGTGTCGCGGTTTCCGCTGAGGGCGCGGTGAATCGCAGAAATGTTCTCGGCGGCACCGCTCCCCAGCAAGTTGCCCGGCAAATCGCCGCCGCCCAAGGTGCTTTAGGAGAACTGAAGAAGAGAATCGCGGGGCGGACCTGAAAGGGAGTAGAGAGTCGACAGAAAACGAAGGTTTCCGGCTATGGCCACTAAGCTCGTTTTCCGCGTCCATGCGCTCCAACGAATGTTCGAAAGGCAACTCGGCATCGAAGATGTCGAGGCGGTCGTCGAAAGCGGGGAGACGATCGAAGACTACCCGAATGACAGACCCTATCCTAGCCGGCTTGTTCTGGGTTGGAGAGGCGCGCGTCCTGTGCATGTTGTCGTGGCGCACAATTTGAGCGAGAATGAACTTATCGTGATTACCGTGTACGAACCGGACCCCGAACTCTGGGAGGCAGATTTCAGGAGGAGGAAGACATGAAGTGCGTCATCTGCAAGGGCGGGGAGACGCGGCCCGGGCACACCGCCGTCACGCTCGAACGGGAAACCACGACGCTGGTCTTCAAGGCCGTCCCAGCAGAAGTGTGCGCCAATTGTGGCGAGGCCTACGTCGCGGAAGAAGTCAGCCGGCAGATCCTCGCGGCCGCCGAGCAGGCCGCCCGCTCGGGCGTTCAGGTTGATGTCCGGGAATTCGTTGGCGCCGCGACATAGAGAAACCCACCTCGCCGGCGGCACCGCCGCCAACGCATGTCATTCTGAGTCCCGACTTGTCGGGACGAAGAATCTCCGAGTCGTCTTTTGCGCTCGGCGAGCCTGGGCTATTTATGTAGCGTACTATTGAGCGGTCGAACCGCCAAGTGTGTCAAAATGCCACACTCGACGCTCGCCGGCATCCCCCTCGGTAATTTTCTAACCCATTGAAAACACAGGAGAACTTGATGCCGCTCGCGCAGAACACCTCAAAAAAGAGAGACGGGTGGGAAAGATGGGAATCCCGTCCAAATCGGACCCGCTTCACGCATAAATTCCGCGCAGTTTGAGACTGAAGGCGACGCGGTCGATGGCCAACATGTAAGCGGCGATGCGGTTGTTGACGTGGTGCTTTTCTCCGTAATGCACCACATCGTTGAATGCTGCAACCATGATGGTTTTCAGGCGTTCATTCACCACGGTTTCTTGCCAAAAGTATCCTTGCCGGTCCTGCACCCACTCGAAATAGGAGACCGTCACGCCACCGGCGTTCGCCAAAATATCGGGGATGACGAAGACGCCGCGCTCAAACAGAATATCGTCCGCAGGTGGGGTAGTCGGACTGTTAGCGCCTTCCACCAAGATGCGCGCCTTGATCCTATGAGCGTTCTTACTTGTAATGACGCTCTCAGTCGCGGCGGGCAGCAGCATTTCGCAATCCTGTTCCAGGATTTCCTGCGCCCCAATGTTTTCGCTCCCAGGGAAGCCTTTCACGGTTTTGTTCTCGCTAACGTACTCGAGCAGGGCAGGGATATCCAGCCCGTGGGCATTGAAAACTCCGCCGCCAATGTCAGCCACGCCGATGATCTTATAACCTTCCTCGTGCATCAAGCGCGCAGCCTGCGAGCCGACGTTGCCGAATCCCTGGACGATCACCTGAGTGGATTCCCGTTTCCGCCCAAAGTGCTTTAGAGCCTCGTCCGCAACGATCATGCAGCCACGGCCTGTGGCTTCGCGCCGCCCCTGCGAGCCGCCCAAATCGAGCGGCTTGCCCGTGACGCTCGCCGTCACCGTATGGCGGACGTGCATCGAGTAGGTGTCCATGATCCAGGCCATCGTTTGCTCATTGGTGTTCATGTCCGGCGCGGGCACGTCGCGCTCCGGGCCGATGTAATCCAGGATTTCCGCCGTGTAGCGCCGTGTAATGCGCTCCAGTTCCCCGATCGAGAGCTGGGAGGGATCGCAGACAACACCGCCCTTGGCTCCTCCAAAGGGGATGTTGACGACCGCGCACTTCCAGGTCATTTCGGCGGCCAAGCCTCGAATTTCGTCCAGCGACACATCCGGCGAGTAGCGAACGCCACCCTTGCAAGGCCCGCGCGCAATACTGTGCTGCACGCGGTAGCCGTCAAAAACTCTGAGCTGTCCATTGTCCATCGCCACAGGAATGTGCACGATGATTTCCCGATTTGGGCTACGCAGGTACTTCTTCAGACCCTCGTCCAATTGTAGCTTGCCGGCGGCCACGTCGAATCGCGCCGCCATGGATTCATAAACGCTAAGTTCCTTTTCCGTTTCACCAACCTTCATATCACCCCCATGAACTTCATCTGCCCACACAAGAAAAACCGGGAGCTGCCATCCAGCTCCCGGCTCCAGATCAAAGGACTCTTGCCTTATGGATAGAGGCCACGCAGTTTGGTGGCCTCGGCAACGCGGCTGATGCCCAGCATATTGGCGGCGGTTCGCATTCCCACTTTGCGAACCAAGTGAATTTTCAGCACGTCGTTGAAGCTGGTCTTCATGACGCGTTCCAGGCGGTTGTAAACGTCCTGGGCTTCCCAGAACAGGTGCTGCTCGTCCTGGACCCATTCAAAGTAGGAGACGGTTACGCCGCCGGCGTTGCAGAGGATGTCTGGAATGATGAAAACGCCCTTGGCCTCCAAGATTCTGTCCGCCTCGGGGGTCAACGGACCGTTGGCCGCCTCCGCGATAATCTTCGCATGGATGCTTGGGGCGTTCTCGCCGTGCACGACGTTTTCCAGCGCGGCGGGAACCAGGATGTCGCACTCCAAGGACAGCAATTGCTCCGGAGTTATGGACTCAGAAGCCGGGAACCCGACAACTGAGCCGGTCTTCTCCTTGTGCAACATCAATTTCGGAATGTCAATGCCATCCCGGTTATAAATGCAACCCTTCGAATCGCTGACCCCGATCACGTAAGCCTGATTGCTGTCCAGCAAGTGCGCTGCGATTGAACCTGCATTGCCGAACCCTTGGACAACCACTTTCGCGCCTTTCATCGGGATTCCCAGGTGTTCACACGCTGACTCAAGCGTGTTGAAGACGCCGCGCCCGGTGGCCTCGTTGCGGCCCAGCGAGCCTCCCAGGGCGATCGGTTTGCCCGTGACCACGCCCGGGATCGGATACCCCTTGGTCATGCTGTAGGTATCCATGATCCAAGCCATGACCTGAGAGTTGGTATAGACGTCCGGCGCGGGAATGTCCTGGGCTGGCCCGATAAGGGGAAGAATCGCACTGGTGTATCGGCGAGTGAGTCGCTCGATCTCAATTTGCGACATCTCCTTCGGATTACAAGTCACGCCGCCCTTCCCGCCCCCAAACGGGATGTTTACCACGGCGCACTTCCACGTCATCCAGGTTGCGAGGGCCTTCACTTCATACACCGTGACATTGGGATGATAGCGGATTCCCCCTTTGGCAGGGCCGCGCGCTGTGCTGTGTTGAACGCGGAACCCTTCAAAACAGTGAATCTTCCCGTTGTCCATCCGTACGGGCAGGACGACGGTTAGTACCCTTTCGGGATACTTGATCATACTTCGCACATCATCGTCGAGTTCCAGCGCATCTGCCGCGAGGTCAAAGTTCTCCATCGCTGCGTCATATGCGTTCTTCTCGACTACAGCCGTAATTGGCATATAGTACGCCTCCTCTTCTTCACTTCATTTGAGTTGATTGCCTTAAGGTCTAACACTTATCCCCCACCAAGGAAGATACTCCTGGCACTGCATATGCGCAAGGGACAACGTGTCAGGATGACATCCCGGTAACTAAATCTGAACTCTCTCTGAATTTTGGCAGGTAACCGTACCGAACCACAGGAAAGCAAGAACCGTCATCCCCGCGAGGCCAACCGGTTCCGGCCGCGATAGGATGGTTTCGAGCCAGCCGCGGGCGACTTCATGATGGGCGGAGGAAGAGTCGTAGGCGTAGAGCAGAATGTTGGCATCGATAACGATCACCGATGGGAGCTCCCTTCGATCTGCTCAAGGAGTTCTGAGGTATTGTCATAGCTGAAACCCGGGCGCAGGCCCAGGGCTCGCGCCCTGACTACGAACGGCCGGGCGGGCCTCAATTGCGATCGAGAAGTCAGGCCCAGGCGCAGAAGATGGTTCACCACTTGGTTGAACGGTTGGCCCGAGCGCCGGGCTTCCGCTCGGAGCTTTGCGGCCACATCGTCATCGAGAGTCAGTGTTGTTCTCACATCTTGATGCTATATCGGGAGCATCGGGATGTCAGCGCTTCGACCTTTCGCCCTCCTCGCCGGTTACGTCCCAGCCCGGCGGCTGACAAAGGTTGATGCCTCGGTGGCGCTGCGGCACGAATGAATTCTGATTGTGAATGGTGAATTATAAAGCAGGGAATGCAAGTCCCTTTTTGGACCTACAATTTACTATTTACTATTCACTATTTACCATTGTCATTAATTCACGAGACCCACTTGTGGCCAACACTGGGGCAGGCTGGGGGATGGCTTTCGCAGCTACTTCAGGGCTCGAGACAAGCTTCCAGGAGTCCTTCTCGCGCAATAGGCGGGACACTAGTTGGGCGTGCATGGCGTGACCGGCGCGTTCCGCAACCACGTGGCCGATCAGAGGGTGGCCGAGCAGGGAAAAGTCCCCAATCAGGTCGAGAAGTTTGTGCCGACAAAACTCGTCAGGGAAGCGTAACCCCTCAGGATTAATCACGCCTTTGCGGTCGAGCACCACGGCATTCTCCAGGGAGCCGCCACGGATCAGACTGTTCTTGCGAAGCATCTCGAGTTCTTCCAAGAAGCCGAAGGTCCGAGCGGGGGCGATTTCAGTGGCGTAATTGGACGAGCCTGACGCGAACTCGATGGATTGTACCCCGATCAAGGGGTGAGGGAAAGCTATGCGATAGGTGACGCGGAAAACATCCGCCGGGTAGACGGCGATGCGTCTCATTCCATCAACCACTTCCACGGGTTTCAAGATTCTGACAAAGCTTCTCCTCGCCCGCTGGCGGCGAATCCCGGCTTTGGTGATAAGCTCAACGAAGGGCCGCGCGCTGCCGTCCAGTATGGGCAGCTCCAGGTTGTCAATCTCCACCAGGGCGTTATCCACGTCCCGTCCCGCAAGGGCTGAGAGAAGATGTTCAGTGGTGGAGATCAATACGCCCTTCTTCATCAAGCTAGTGGCGTAGCTCACCCTGGCCACATTCCGGGACTGGGCCTCAATTGTGAATCCTTCGAGATCGGTGCGCCGGAACACGATGCCCGTGTTGGCAGGGGCAGGGCAAAGACGCAGGTTAACCTTGACGCCCGTGTGGAGTCCGATCCCGGAGACGGAAGCGGGCGCTGCAATAGTGTGTTGGTTGGTCAAATTCTCCCCCAGGAGAACTTTCACTAGCACTTGCTTAGCCAATTGCACGCTTTTAATGTACACCTTTTATTATCAACACGTTAAAACGTGTGGGTTCGCCGCTTTCAAACTTCAGGCGTGTCAATTTTGCAACACATGGTTACGTTTATGTGCCTTCCGCGAACCTGTCCCGAATCAGGCAAGGCTTCGCGTCGGACCTACGAGCGCGTTCTCACCGCGAAGCGGTGGACCGTGAGTAGCCGTGGGCGCGAGCCCACGGTCGGTGTTCGCCTGAAAGGCGCCCAACCCCGTTAGGGGTTGTCCAACGCGGTTCGGCACTTTCAGGGCCGCACGTCGCTTGACGCGTTCCTATCCGTGGGTTTCACCCTCTTCTACTAAGGGCGCTCCCCTTCGGGTGGGGTAAAGGCGGGAACGGAAAACTTGACTCATTTGCACTGGGTTTGACGAGCTGTCGGCGCGCGCCATATAATCCATAGCCGATTCTGATGCGGGGGTGCTAATATGGCGACTTTCTCAAAGGATGCCGCAAGGAAAGTAGTCAGCGCTCATACAACTTCCTGTCCGTACGGGTTGAAGGGTGCCTTGACGATCGTGACTTTTGACGACGGCCTCGTTAGGTGGCACTGCACGACGTCCATGATTGTGGGCAGCACACCACCCAAGACAGGGATCCCGGAGGAGCTTAAAAGCTGTCTCTCATTCTGTCCTGGGCAAGACATGGTTCGGATCGAAGATCAATAACAGCCCACCAACCCCGCGAGCAGCGCAGACATCGCGGCGTGATCTCTGCGAGCGCTCAGAAGCTCGTGGGTAGCCCTGCATGCCCGCGCAACACCGGTGCCGTTGACGGTCGCCCGCAGACACACCATCTTGCCGAATGTGTGTGCCACCCGTGAAACGACCTGCGTGGCCCGTTCAAGGCTAATGTAATGGGTGCCCAGTGGCTTGGGTCGGGGTCCACTAAAGGTCGCGCTGCAATTCTGACAACGGTATCTCGGAATGCGCCGCTTGTCGTAGCTTCCGAATTTCTTGACTGTCGCGTGCTGGCATCTGAGGCAGGTCGTGGGCTTCTCCTTGATTTCCTCGCGGAGAAGCCTCACAATACGGTTGAGGTTCGAGTGCGGGTCAACCCCGCGCTTGGATTTAAGCCCGGCCCTGGTTAATGCCAGAGCCGGGCTGTCTTACCTATTTATATTGGTGGTGATCTCGGCATCATTTCCAGTTATCTCCTTTCTTGCCGCCTGGCGTCTTGCCACGCCGGGCGGTTTGCTTTTACAGCAAACCATTTAATCCTTCTTTTTCGGCAACCCACCCAACCCCAGCAGATTGTTCGGCGTTTTGGCGATGCTTCTGGAAGCACCGTAAGCTCCCACAAAGGCTCTGTGTCGGGCGGTCCTCAGCCTAGGAAATCGCCGTATCCACTGGTAAGCTACATCGCCGTCATCCGTGGTGGTTTTAACAGCTTCTCTGTTCTCAACCAATCGCTTCAAGACGGCGTGAATTGCTGCGAGCGGATTACCGGTTTTGAACTTGTAACCAAGACTTTCAAGCTGTGCTTTCACTTGAAGAGGCGTAAGACCCTTCCGCGATCCTCGAAGGACCTCTCGGCAATTATCTGTGATACCAACCTCCTCGATAGACTGCAACCAGGAGGTAAAGAACTCCTGCTCTCCAGCCAACGGAGCAAGGGCTACTATACTTCTCTTCAATTGCAGGATTTTATGTTCAATTTGGTCCCGTTGCTCAGTGAGTTTTTCCAATTCATCACATGCCAAGTCCAGCGCTTTTTTGAATTCTTCTTTTACCATAATTGGAGATTAAATCATGAAGACTGAAAAGTCAAGAACTATTTTGTCTAAAAAAGACAAATCCTATGTTGGCTTGGAAGAGGCTATTTCCGAGGCGAAGCGACGTGTTGAGACACTTGAAGCAGAGGCGGCTCAACTTAGGATTTCGGTCCGGACGTTCGAGGACAATGAAAAGGGTGGAGTCCCTTTCCCTGGTTCATAAATATCAGCAACATGAAATTCGCCCACTACCCGCAGTTCGAGGATATCGCTCGCGTGTACGAGGATAGGGTAGAATGGCCAATTAAGTCCAACGCGGGAGGAAAAACTTGGCCGAATCCCAGCAGGGCAAGAAGCTGGTTTTGATTGATGCCATGTCGCTGGTCTTCCGAGCGTTCCATGCGCCCATGCAGATGGAGCTCCGCTCGCCCGGCGGCATGCCTACCAAGGCGATTTACATATTCGTTCGAACCCTACGGAAGATCCTCAAAGACCAGCGGCCCGATTACGTGGGGGTAGCCTTTGACCTTGCCGCTCCAACCTTTCGGGACAAGCTGTTTGAAGAATACAAGGCAAACCGTCCGGCTTTCCCTGAGGAGCTCGCGCTCCAGCTTCCCTATGTGCGCCGGTTCTGCCGGGCGCTTGGGCTTGCGTTGGTTGAGAAGGAAGGGTACGAAGCCGACGATGTGATGGGGACGCTGGCGGAGGGCGCCTCGGTTCAAGGGACGGATGTCTTTATCGTGTCCGGCGACGAAGACCTTTTCCAACTAGTGAAGGATCGCGTCAGGGTTCTCAAGCCCTCGCGCGGGGCGAACGACAGCGAAACGATTTGCGATGCTGAGAAGGTCAAGGAGATCTTGGGCGTCGAACCTTCCAAGGTAGTGGATTGGCTGGCGTTGACGGGGGATCCCAGCGACAACATCCCGGGCGCGCGACCCTTTCCAGGCCAAGAGCCTCCTGCCACGCCGGGCGGCAAGAAGCGAAGCTACATCGGGCCGAAGGGCGCCACAGAACTAATCCGGAAATTCGGAACGCTCGACAAGGCGCTGGAGAATTACGCGCAAGAGGAAAAGCAGAGCTACCGCGAGGCCCTGCGCGATTTCCGCAATGAGGCGTTGCTCAGCCGCGAGTTGGCAACCATCCGCAGGGACGTTTCATTGGAGGTCGGCCCTGCTGACCTCAAGCCTGTCCCGCTCGACCTTCCCGAACTGCGGGCGTTGTGCCAGGAGCTTGGGTTCACTTCGCTGCTGCGCGAGTTCTTGGAAGAAGCGCCGGCTCCGGTGCACGCAGCGGCAGAGGTTGAGGAACTGCGGACGCCGGAATCGCTCAGCCAATGGCTGAGCAGCCTGGAAGAGCGTGCTCCCGTGGCGATTGGGCTCGCGGTGGAAGGCGAGGAGAGTTTCTCAGGCCGGCTTGAAAGTCTTGGTCTTTCCGACGGCAGGCGGCTGGCCAGTGTTTCCGCGACGCCCAGCCTTATCGATGCTCTGAAGTTTTTTCTCTCTGCTGCATCGCATCCCAAGGCGGTTCACAACTCGAAGCTCCTACGATTGCTGCTCGGGAAGAGTGGCGTAGAGCTGGCGGGTGTCTCGGACGATACCATGCTTTACTCCTACTTGCTTGACCCGCTGGCCACGAGCCAGGCGCTCGAGGACGTAGTGCTCCGCCGGCAGGGCCGCAAGCTCTCCAATTCCGTTGCAGAATGGGCAGACGCCACGCGCCAGCTTGCGGCGCTGTTGGTACCCGAGATTGCGCGGGAGGAATTGAAACCACTCTACGAGGAGATCGAGTTGCCGCTATCGGGAGTGCTGGCGGATGTGGAGGCGTTTGGTGTCCGGCTGGACGCAAAGGTTCTGGCGCGCATGTCGGGCGAATTCGATAAGGAGCTCACCGACCTCACGCTCGAGATCTACGACCTCGCCGGCCAGCCATTTGACATTGACTCGCCGAAACAGCTTGGCGAGATTCTGTTTGAAAAGCTGAAGCTGCCGGGTGGCAAGAGACTGAAGAAAAGCGGGCAATATTCGACCGAAGCGTCGGTTCTGGAATCTCTTGCTGAGAAGCACGAATTGCCGCGGAAAATCATGGATTACCGGACCCGGACAAAGCTGAAATCCACCTACCTTGACGCGCTGCCTAAGTTCATTAACCCTGAAACGGGCCGTCTCCATACGACCTTCAACCAAACTGTGGCGCGCACCGGACGCCTTTCCTCGTCCAACCCGAACCTGCAAAACATTCCCATCGGGGACGAATTCGGGCTGCGTATCCGCTCGGCCTTCGTTGCTGACCCCGGCTGTCGCTTGATCTCTGCCGACTATTCGCAAGTGGAGCTCAGGGTGCTTGCCCATCTGGCCGACGATCCGGTGCTCATTGAGGCTTTCACGCGTGGCGAGGACATTCACGCGCGCACGGCATGGGAAATCTTTGGAGTGGTTCCCGCCCTCCAGAGCCACGAGCATCGCAGAATGGCGAAGGCCATCAACTACGGTGTGGTTTACGGACTCAGCTCCTTCGGCTTGGCTGACCGCACCGGCACCAGCAAAACCGAGGCGCAGCAATACATTGACGCGTATTTCCGCCGCTACAGTAAGGTGAAGGAGTTGCTTGACCACTTGGTCGAGGAAGCACGAACCACCGGCCGCGTACGGACCCTTTTCGGCCGCCTGCGTCCAATCCCCGAGATCAATAGCCAGGATGCGCCCTCCCGTAACCGCGCCGAGCGCGAAGCCATGAACACGCCGGTGCAGGGAACCGCTGCAGACCTGATGAAGCTGGCCATGATCAAAGTCCATGCCCGCCTCCAGGGAGAGAAGATGCGGACGCGGATGCTTCTGACCGTCCATGACGAGCTGGTCTTCGAGTCGCCGGAGGCGGAACTTGAGCAAGCCCGCAAGATGGTTGAGGCCGAAATGGAAAGCGCCTATCCGCTTAAGGTTCCCTTGCGGGTAGATATCGGCGTAGGCCAAAACTGGAAGGAAGCAAAGTAGAAGGCAGAAAGCAGAAGGCAGAACGCAGACGGCAATGAATCTACTGCTTTTCCCTCTCCCCCCTGGGGGAGAGGGTGGTCCGCTGTCCCGATGCACTTCATCGGGAAACGGACCGGGTGAGGGGGTTGCGCAAGAACGCCTATTACGTGACCATGCCTAGGTTTCCCTATTTCTCCTTCGTTCACTGCCTACTGTCTACTGCCCACTTCTTACTGCCTGCTTCGTGGGAGGTGATCAATGAACGATCGCACGGGTAGGCAAGCGCAGCGCATTATCAACTGCGTGGCCCCCATTCGCATTTGCGACAACGGCGGCTGGACGGACACCTGGTTTGCCAAGACCGGAAAGATCTTCAATATCGGTGTCTATCCCTACGTTGAAGTCCAAGTGGAAGTATTTCAGAACGACACTCCGACTCAGCAAATTGCGGTCTTCGCGGAGAACTATGGGCAACGTTTTGCGGTCACAGACGCGCAATCCGGTTGGGACCAACATCCCCTGCTTCAGGCGGCCATTGCTCGGATGAAGGTTCCTTCCAACGTGGCTTTGAAGGTCACGATTTTTTCCGAGGCCCCGAGTGGCGCCTCCACCGGCACTTCGGCGGCGGTGGCTGTGGCGTTGGTGGGAGCGCTTGACCGCCTCACCCAGGGACACCTGACGGCTCACGAGGTGGCGTACACGGCACAGGCAGTCGAGACCGAAATGCTCCATCTTCAATGTGGCATCCAGGACCAGTTGTGTTCGGCTTACGGCGGCATCAATTACATTGAAATGTTCGATTATCCGCGCGCCACCGTTTACCAGGTTCAAATCCCCAACTCGATTTGGTGGGAGCTTGAGCGGCGCTTGGTGTTGATCTACTTTGGGAAATCTCACAGCTCATCGGCGGTTCATGAAAAGGTCATCCGGGAACTCGAGGGCTCGGGGCCGGACTGCCGTAAGCTTCAGGACTTGCGCATGACGGCCGAAAAAAGCCGGGATGCCGTGCACGCAGGAGATTTTGTGGCGCTGGGAAGGGCCATGATCGAGAACACCGAAGCCCAGGAGCGGCTTCATCCCGACCTGGTGAGTCGCGACGCGCGGCGAGTGGTCGAGATCGCGAAAGGCCATGGCGCCCTGGGGTGGAAGGTGAATGGCGCAGGGGGTGATGGAGGCTCTCTCACCATCCTCACGGGCACACTGTCCCATGTGAAACGGGCGATGATCCGCGATATTGAAACAGAGAATCCCACGTTCAAGAATATCCCGGTTTATCTCAGTCGCTACGGACTTCGGACTTGGGAAAGGCAAGCGGACGGGAGTAGGCAGTAGGCAGCAGGCAGAAAGCAGTAGGCAGGGCAGGTGGCTCATGGCTACCCTTTTCACCGGAAGGGCGGAGCTTAGGCATAAGTTGCCTCGAACGTTGTCAGCAACGGCCGACCGACTTTGGGGAGGGGAAACTCTTCCAGGTAGAGCTCCGTGGCTTCTTTAAGATTGGCGAGAGCATTCTCGATCGTCGTGCCCTGACTCACAGTTCCCAGCTCAGGGCAGGTGGCGACGTACAAGTCGTCTTCCCGATGAATGACCGCCGTGAAGGTCTGCACTTTCATTGACGTGTCCTCCTGACCCCGCAGGGTCGTGCCCGGGAATTGCCGATCTGGCACCGCCGCACCAGAGATTATACCTCTATCCGTCCCTAACGGTGCCCCATGGCGCGGGCTGCCGACTGCTTACTGCCTACTTCTCAAGGCAGGCTGACGAGGGTGACATCGCTCAGGTCATTGCCCGCGTGATCGAAAGAGATGACGCCGGAGGCGCCGGCGTAAGGGGAGAGTTCGGCCAGAGCGTCTCGCAGGCGGGCGCGATTGGGGCCGGAGCGGCGCAGGGCGGCAGCAAGAATCCGCACGGCGTCGTAGGCTTGAGCGGCAGCCGGAGTGGGAAGGGTTCCGGCACGCTCGCGGAAGCGTTTCTCGAAGTTCTCACGCAGCGGGCTTTCCGCAAGACGCGGGGTGACGATCCAAATATTCTCTTGGTCTCTGTCCGAAAAACTTGTAAGTCCTAGCGAACTGCTCGTTCCCGTGTTTCCAGCAGAGGCCGAGACAATTCCGTCATAACCACTCGCGGCTTCGTCGGACATCTTCGAAGCCCGCTCCTGGCATTTACAGTGCTTGGGCGCTGATTCTTCGAACCTTCCCTGAGCTGCTTCTTGGCAGAGATAAACCGGCGCGGTCGGGAATTTGCTGTGAAATCTCGGCACCAACTTTGTCACCGTTTCGTGCCCCGTCCAAAAAACCGCAGCGTCGGGTTTCTGCGCCGCGATTTGTTTGGCAACTGAGTCCGGGTTCCAATCGGCCGGATCAATCGCCAATTCGATAGCAGGGGGGGCATTCAATTCGCGCGCCGCCTTTTCAAATTGCTCCCCACCCACTCGCCCGTCATGGCCATTTTCCGTGATAAGGACGACCTGCTTCAGTTTGCGTGCAACGTAGATGTCCCGCGCAAAGGCGCGCGCCTGTTGGGCGTCCGTGGGGCCCAGCCGGAAAATCCAGGGCAGGTTAATCTGCGTCGTGGTCGGATCGCTGGAGAGCGTGACCACCGGGATTCCGACCTTGTTTCCAACCTGTTCAGCAAGATGAGCTGATCCGCCATCGAGAGAGGTGACAATCGCCACCGCCTGATCTTCGTAAACGAGATGCACGACTTCATTCGAGGCGCGTCCCCAGGGCCCGCTCTGGTCGCGCGGGACAATCGAGAGCCGACGCCCCTCGGGCAACGGACTCGCAGCTTCGTCTTCAATCGCCAACTGCGCAGCCTGGAGCAGCGCTTTACCTTCGTCCGGATGAGGCCCGGTCAGCGGCGCGAGGAACCCGATCTTGATTTCGGAGCCCTGCAGATCATGGTTGGCATCTCGCCCAGGTCCCGAATAATTCACTGCGTCTCGTGGAATGACCGCGTAAGGCTCGGGAGGAGCCTGTGCGAAACCATGCAGGGTTGAGACGAGGAGAGCTGCGAGAAGCAGGCCGGCAAGGCGGAACCGGCAACCGGCAAGGCGCAACCAGCAATTTGAGATTTGAAATTTGAAATTTGAAATTGGAATTTGCAAAGCGCTACTGCCCGCCACGACCGCCTGAAGTGCTATTAGCGCCTTCGTGGCCACCCTGGCGCGGGGCCAGCCAGTATTCAAACTTGCCCTCCTTCACGCGCGCCATAGTTACCGGCGAAATGTTATTCAGTGTGTGATCGAACAAGGCTTTTCCGGTCACTCCTTCATATGTCTTCATCTGGTAATCGCGCAGAGCGGCCATGATCCTCCCGCGGTTGAGCCCTGCTTTTTCAATGGCCGAGGTGAGGATATTCATTCCGTCATACGCGTAGGCGGCGTAGTCGATGGGCTCCTCGTTGAAGCGTTTCCGGTAAGCTTCACGGAAGGCCAGCCATTTGGGGTCCTGGCGGGTAGGATCGAGCGTGGTGGTCATGACCATTCCCTCGGCGGCGGGGCCGGCGATTTCAAGCAATTGGGGGTAGGCCAGGCGGCTCCCGCCGAAGACCGGCTGCTTCATTCCCAGGGCGCGCATCTGTTTCAGGATCAACCCTGCTTCGGCGGCCTCACCCCAGATGACGACTCCTTCAATCTTTGCGTTTTTGAGCATGTTCAGTTGTTTGGTGAAGTCCTTATCGCCGCGCTCGAACTTCACCTCCAGGATCGGCTGGCGGCCCATGCGCCGTGCCTCATCGTCGAATTTCTGCACGCCGAGCCGGGCATAGCGGGTCTGGGTGCGGATTATCCCGATGCGCTTCAGCTTGAGGTTCTTGAAGACGTAGTCCGCCAAGGTGTAACCCTGCTGCCGGTCGTCAAGAAAATCGTGCATCAACCACTGGATGCGAGTCTCCGTCACTGTGGGGTCAGTGGTGCCGACGTTCACGATAGGGACTTCGAGTTTAAGACTTACGCGCAGCGCGATGTGGCAGTTCTGACCATCGACGCAGCCCAGCATGGCCCAGCAGTTTTCGTTGAAGAGCATCTTCACGAGTTCGGTCGAGGAGGCGCCCCAGAGAGCTGACTCGTTGTGCACCTTAAGTGAATAGGGTTTGCCGTGGTACCCGCCGCGCGCGTTGGCCTCTTCAATCGCGAGTTGCGCGCCGTGCAGCATGGGAAGGCCGAAGATGGATTCGGGATTGTTCTCAATGGGGGCCATGAAGCCGATAGCAATTTCACTCAGCTTGGACGCGTCACCATCGGGCCGCTTCTCCGCTGCGCCATTATAGGCAAGCGTATCGGTTTGGACGAACCAGTCATAATAGGGTTTGGTAAAGCGCCGGTAGGGCACTGCCTCATCCGGCATGTTAGCGTAGCGTTGCGCAGGCTTGTCGTCGTCCGGCTCTTTGTACCCGCCGGACTGCGCCCAAGCCGGGCTGGCCAGCATCAAGAGCGCGAATGCGAAGATGATTCTTCGAATCATGGTTTCTCCGTGGAGGAGCAGGATTCAGGATTCAGGAGTCAGGATTCAGGAGCTAGAATCAGGGCCGTCGGATACCAAGTGACAGGCGTCCGCGGGCAACAGCTTTGACGAAGCGTATCAACCGACCACTGCCGACTGCCTACTGTGTACTGCCTACTGCCTACTGCCTACTGCCTACCTTCCGCCTCCAGTACCCTGATTGTTGACTCCTGACTTCTGACTCCTTCGCTTTTTCAGCCGACATGCGCATGTTCCCGAACATGGACGCCATGCGCGCAAGCAAACTCGACAATCCTCGCGAGAGTCGTGGCGTCGATGGCCTGCAAGCCGTCGCACTTGGGCTCGCCCAATGAGAAGTCCGCGACTTCGATGAGCAGCCCATGGCTTCCCATTTCCAGCGCGGCCCGGCTCGCCGGCTCGACCATTGCCGACACGCCTGTGGCGTGGCTTGGGTCCACGATGATGGGCAGGAAAGTAAGCATCTTTGCCGCTGGGATAACGTTGAGGTCCAGCACGTATCGTGAGTATTCGCCGGAAGGGAATCCCCGGATGCCACGCTCGCACAGCACGATATCCAGGTTGCCTTGCTTGGCGATGTACTCCGCAGCGCCCAGCCATTCACAAAGACTTGCGGACATGCCTCGTTTCAGCAAAATGGGTTTGCGGGCCCGACCCACCTCGGCCAGCAGTGAATAGTTGTGCATGTTACGCGAACCCACCTGGAGCATGTCCGCCACCTGGGCTACTTCTCCCACCAGGCGCGGGTCCATCACCTCCGTCACAATCGGCAGGCCGGTCTGCTCACGGGCGATGCTCAGAATGCATAGTCCCTCGAGTCCGGAGCCCTGAAAATCATGCGGTGAGGTGCGGGGCTTGTAGGCTCCGCCGCGCAGCATGTCCGCGCCGGCGCGCTTCACCGCGCGCGCCATTCCCACCGTCTGTTCGTGGCTCTCTACCGCGCACGGCCCGGCGATCACCACGGGTCGCTCTCCGCCAAACCGCACGCCCGCCACTTCCACTACCCGGGTCCCTTTCTCGCCGTACTGGGGGTTCGCCACCCGGCTCACGAGTGGGTAAATATGCGGGATGTCATCAATGCTGATTTGTCCAGCGATTTTCATTGTTATCCTTCCTCATGCTGACTCGACCCATACACTCATGACCCTGATGTTAAGATTCGCCCGAGCGAGCGGTGAGCCTTCGCAGCGCCGCAAGACCGGGCCACAAAAACCTCAATCCGCAACCGGCCCATCAGATTACAAACGCCTGCTATTGGCCGTTGTTGCCGGCGCTACGATCCGACTCGAAGATCGCAATCGCCTCGATTTCGACGAGCAAATCCGGCCGGCACAGAATGGCCTGGATGCCCGTGGATGCAGGCAGAGGATTCAGTTTCTGCTCCTTGAAGAACTGGGTGCGAATCTCGTTGAAAGCCTCGTAGTCCCGCTCGATGTCGCGCAGATAGCACGTGGTGCGCACAATGTCCTTCCACGTCGCCCCTTCTGCCTCCAGCAGTCCGGTGATGTTCTGGTAGGTCCTCCAGCATTGGGCACGGAAGTCGCCCGCGTGGACCGTGTTGCCGTTTTCATCCACGCTGGCCGTGCCCGAGATGAGCAAGATTGTGACACCCTTGATGTCCAGCCGCAGCGCGCGGGAGAAGGACGAGGGCTTAGGATAGTCGTAGGCTTCGTTCAGTGTGCTGGGCGCACTAACGGCCTTTTTGGGGATGGGCTTGAGCGACTCCTCCGCCGCTACGTTGGGTTTTGATAGACGCATAGAGTTGAGCCTCCTTTTGAGGTTCGCGAATTCCGTGGCTTAGCCCTTGGGCTGTAGCCACCCAAATGTCCTCGCCCTGGAAATCCATATTCAGGATGTAATTGTGGGCAAGGGTGGTTGATGTCTCGAGCTTGGTCTTCTTCATGTCGGGCCAGGTGATCTCGATCTCTCCGTTGCCGGTTTGCTTTGCGGGACGATAGCTGACCCAGGTGTTGGTTTTGTAGTCGAGGTAGCTCAGGCCCTTATCGGTGCAGGCCCAGACTTCGTTCCGGCGGGATTTCGGGGCATTGATGAAGTCCGAGGCGAGGCCGCTATCCTTCGTGAGGTAATTGTGCCAGTTGCGGCCGTCGTAACCGCTGAGGCCGAAATAGGTCGAGGCCCAGACCATCTTGGTGTCGGGGTTGTAGGCGACGTTTGAAACGATGATATGGATGAGGCCCTGATTGCGGAACAGGACGATTTCCATTTCCTCGTCGGGATCGGTGTAGGGCTTCCAATAGTTGCCCGCTACGTCGTACTCAAGCAGGCCCCCGCCCCAGATGGCGAAGTACATTTTGTTGCCCGCCGGAGCGATCCCATAAGTCCAGGGCTCATGGAAGGGTGCATTCTTCTCGCTCCAGTTCGTCCATTCACCGGTGTAGGTGTTCAGGCGGCTGACGCCTGCCGTCGTCGCTACCCAGACGTACTGATCGACGACGGCGATGCCATAGCAAACGTCATTCAGAAGGCCGCTGGTGAGGTTAGTGAAGTTTTGAAACTGGCCGCCGGAAAAATGACTGACTCCGCCAAAGGTGGCAATCCACAGGTCGCCCGTTTTCTTGTCCACGGCAACGCCCATCACCGCGCGATGTACCAGGCCGTCTTCCGTCTTATAAACTCTCTGCACTTTCCCATTCTCGACCAGCGCCAGGCCGTCCTCGGTCCCAGCCCAGACACGGGTGCCATCGACGGCGAGGCTGAAGACCTTGGCGTCAGGCATCCCGTTGGCCGTCGTGAAATTCTCCCAGCGCGTGATCAAGCGGGGCTTTTGCGCCAGCGCAAGTGATGACGCGGCCAGCAGAACTGCCGCGCTCAGGAGTATCCGCTTCATGGTGTTCTCCCTCACCCCCCCAAAATTTCAAATTTCAAATTTCAAATCTCAAATCTCAAATTTCAAATCTAAAGTCCTTACAGCGTTTTCAGAAACTCAATCAAATCGTTCAATTGTTCTTTGGCCATATCCGAGGTCATGCCGTGCGTGTCGTTGTTATTGAATACGGTCCAGATTTCTTCGAGCGTCAATGCCTCCCCATTGTGCAGGTAGGGGCCATCTTCGTAGACGCGATCCAGTTGAGGAGTATCAAAGGACTTAATCGTGTCGTACTTGGTCGCCGACCCGACGTCGAAGCTTGTCCGGCTGGTATAGTGAGAGTCTGCCGGATGACACGTGGCGCACTGGTTATAGACCGGAATCGGCGAGCCGTCGTTCTTTTGTGTCCGGTAGAAGATGGCCTTGCCGCGCTCCTGCGCCTCCGTGAGCTGACCGTCCGCCGCAAGATGCCGATTGGGGGGCAGAGGAATCTGATTTACGTAAGTGATCAGGTCTTCAAGTTCCTGCGTGTTGAAGCCTTCGGAACGGAACAGGTACTTGGCGATGCGGGGGCCGCACTGGGTGGCCAAGTCCGGGTTCTTCCCATTCCACTTATACGGTGCGGTGTCTTTAATCCCGCGCAGGGTGCGATTTGCCACGCGGTCGCGCCCCAGTTGTGGAGTCTCAAGATTCCAAGCAACACCATCCAAATGGCGGTTGGGGTGGCAGGTGGCGCAGGCAAACTGGCCCTGAAAGCAATATTTCGCAGCATTGAAAACCCGTTCGCCCCTGCGCAGAGCGGTCAGTTCTTTTGGTCCACCGAGATCAAGCGTCGAGGCAATTTGAAGCTTCGCTAGATCGACAACGGTCAGGGTATCTTCCAGCCGGTTGGCTATGTACGCCAGCCGGCCGTCCGGCGAAACCACCACGGCCTCCGGGTTGTATCCCGTTTTGAGACGCCGCACGACGAAGGCCCGCGCCGAGTCTAGACGATTGGGAAGTTCATCACTTGGAACTTCGTGAAGGCGCCGCGCCAACCTCGCGGTGTCGATAATGGTGAGCGTGTTGGCTTCCGACGCGGTCACCAGTGCGTAGTGGCCGTCCGGCGTGAAGGCGGCGCCATTCTCCCCGGCGTAAAAGTAGTCAACGTCGTCGAGCAACACCTGGGTAACCTGTAGGGGCGGTTCGCGAACCGCCCCTACATCGGGTCGAACTACTGCCATCCCATGGGTCATTACCCAGCCTTGTGCCACACCGATAAGGGGACCGAGGTTCTTGGGCCGCATCTCCGGAACCAGAAGGTAACCGCCCAGCGGTTTCGGCGCCTCCGCAATGTGCCGCAGTTCAATGGCTCCGGGAAGGAGAATGCGTTCTTCGACGATTTGCTTCACCGCGTCGATAACCAGCAATTCGGAGACGGGTGGCTTATCGTAAGGACCGAAGTGCGGCAGGATGTTTGCCACGTAAACGCGGCGTCCGTCCCGGGAGAGGAGAATCTGTTCGGGATACCGTTGGGTCATGAAGCGCTTGATCTCTGCGCCCGTAGTGAGGTCAAAAAGCGAAACGTCGTTGCCGACGCTGTTAGCGACGTACAGGAACTTTCCACTCCGGTCGGTGGTGAGCCCAACCGGTCCCCAGCCGGGTTTAAGTGTGCGGCGGACCTGGAGCGATCCGGCGTCAATTTCGCTGACCGTGTCGCTCCAGGAATTCGATACGTAAAGCGTCTTTCCATCCGGAGAAACCGCGAGTCCTCTCGGTTTGCTGCCAACCTTCACCTGCGCCACCACTCGTTGTGTGCGCGCGTCAATTGCCAGCACTGAGCCGTTACCCTCACACACGACGTAAATCCGCTGACCGTCCGGTGAAAACTTGAGCTCCACAGGCGTCAGGTATTCCGGCTCGGCAGTCTTCACTTGCGCCGGGGCAGGGGTCGCTGCATAGGGGTAGGGACGATGACTGAAAACAAACAGCGCCAACAGGGCGAAGGCCCCAAACACGACGAGCCGGCGAAGTGCGGTCTCCATCATGAGGCGTGAGGTAAAGCCTCTAGCAGGATGCTGAAAAACCTTTATGAACGTTGTCATTCCGAGCGAAGCGAGGAATCTCGCTCTGGAAACCCCGATCTGATCGGGGCGAGATTCCTCGTCGCCTGCGGCTCCTCGGAATGACAGGCGAGGCGGGTTTTTCAGCATCCTGCTGGCAGGTTCCTTTCCGCACGCAGAATGGCCGCGGTGTTGGCCCCTCGCGTGGTTTGAGCGAGCGCCGTTCATCGCGCCTTTCCTCCCGCATGTCCGGACGTTTCGGAAGGTTCTTTGACGGTCAGGAACTGATCCGCCTTGACGTGGTCAATTTCCTGGTCGATTCCGCTCGGCCAGTGGATGATGAGCTTGTCCACTTCGGTGTGTTTGCCCAGGCCAAAATGCGGGCGCGGGTCACCCTGGGAGAGATACCCGTTCTCTGAGGTGGCCTCGATGTACTGGTGAAGGTCTCCGGCGATGGCCTCCAGGCGGGCCCCGAAACCATCGCGGTTGCTCTTTGTCCCGATCAGTTTGAGTGTCAGCCAATGATTGCGCATTCCCACGGGCGGGGGATTGTTGTGGAGCAGGATTCCTTTGCCGCCCAAAACCATGATGAAGGCATCGATGTAACCATCGTTGTCGTAATCAGCGAAACAGGCGCCGCGCCCGACTTTCTTAACCTTGAAGTAGTTGCCCAACTGGGAGGAGACATCGGTGAATGTCGAATCCCCGTTGTTGCGCAGAACAGAGTCTTCCATGGGAATCAGCCAATGCAGGCCGCCGTTCACGATAAAAAGGTCCTTCCAGCCGTCATTGTCGAAATCGAAGAAGCCGTCTCCCCAGGCAACGTACTGGCCGGAAACCTGGGCCACACCGGTTTCAACGGTGGTGTCAAGCCAGAAACCCTTCGCGCCCGGGTTGTGGAAAAGGCGGTGGTAACGCATGTCGGAAACGAAGATGTCCTGCCAACCATCATTGTCGTAATCGCCGAAGATGGGGTTCATGGCGGAGGTAGCCTCGCCGTTGGCGCCAAATGCCACGTTCACATCCTGAGCGACGTTCGTAAACGTTCCGTCGTGGTTGTTGTGGTAGAGGTAGCTGTCCATGGTGTCGTTGGCGATGTAGATGTCCGGCCAGCCGTCGTTGTCGAAGTCACCCGCCGTCAAACCCATGGCCCGTCCCAACGGGTTATCGATGCCCGCCTTGTGGGACACGTCGGTAAAAGTCCCGTCACCGTTGTTGTGGAAGAGACGGTCAGCGTCACCTTCGTAGTCGAGCGGGCCGGGGAAAGCGTCGGCGCTGAAATACTCCCTCTTGGCATTGGGATCGAACTTCAGGTAATTCCCCACGTAGAGATCCAGCTTGCCGTCGCGGTCGTAATCGAACCAGGTTGTGCCAGTTCCAAAGTGGGGATTCTCGACCCCCGCTTTCGCCGTTACGTCAGTAAACGTTCCATTCCCGTTGTTGTGGTAGAGGATGGACGAATTCCAGTTGGTGACGTAGATGTCTTCGTATCCGTCGTTGTCATAGTCGCCCACCGTCACGCCCATGCCGAAGCCTTTGCCGCCCACGCCCGCCTGCGCCGTGACGTCTGTAAAAGTGCCGTCGCCGTTATTGCGGTAAAGATGGTTCGTAGCATCCACGCCGTCGGGTTTTGAGAATTTGGTGGCGCCGTCAACGTAGCGCCCACTCACCACGTAAAGGTCCAAGAGGCCGTCATTGTTGTAGTCGATCCAGGCGCAACCGGAACCGGTGGCCTCCATGATGGAACTCAGCTTCTGTTCCCCGAAGGAGTGCCGGAAATTGATGCCGGATTTTTCGGTGACATCTTCAAAGGTGGGCAGGGCGGATGGAGTGGTGGTCTGCCGGGCGGGATCCCGCGCTGAATTCGCGGCTGCAGCAGTGGGCTGCGGATTCGACATGCGTGTCTCGGTGGTTCGCGCAGGGTCCTGAGCCGTGACTCTCAACCCCACGGCCACCATGGTCGCCGCGGCAAGCATGATCGCGATTTGTCGAGCTGGAACTTTCATTCTCGATTCCTCATTTCGGGTCGCAAGGTGATTTGAAACCCGCCCCGGCGACTCAGTGCGCTGCTTCGAGCGGGGCCTGAACACCCAGTAAGGTGGGCGTGTCGAAGCGCCGCAGAGCGAGTGGCCAGCGGTTCTCAGGAGCCACGGCACGGTCTTCGTGGCAGCCCACGCAGCCATGTTCCTCACCTGGGCGGGCCCAAACCCAACTTCGCTGCGCGCGGATCACCTTGCCCTCGGCATTCAGCAGTTCGAACCGCACCGGGCGGTCCGGCGGCACCGCGATATAGAAGGATCCGTCGCGCTCGACAGACGCTTCGCCCAGGAGGCTTTCCTTTTGCGTCGCCAAGTCAAGGGCTATCACGCGAACCCTGGAGGGCGGGACCGAAATGCGGCCCTTGGGCGCGTTGTCACTCAGCGAGGCGTCCAGACAGATAAAATAGCCCGCCTTTGCCTCAAAGCTTAGCGTGCTCCAATACCAGCGTGGAACTGGATGTGCGGCGACCGGAACGGCCTCAATACTGGAAAATTCCGAATCCTTGTAGATCAGGGCTTGGAACATCCCATGGATGAAATCAAAGGAATAGAGGTCGAATTTCCCCGCGGCTCGGGGCGCCAACACTCGGCGTGCCACGATCAATCTGGCGGCTTCGAGCTGTCTGGGTGAGCAGATCAATACGCTCCTGGGGGCCAGAACTGAATTGTGCATGGCGCCACGTCTAATCGCAGCCAAGTCGCCCCCCGCTTCGGAGCCAAGCACCTGGTTCTTGACGAAAACCACGGACCCGTCGTCAAGCTCTTCGGCTTGGCTGCGAATTGCCGGTGGCTGGTGGTCGCACCGGAACGCCGCCAGGCCGCTGCCGTCTGGCCGAAGCGTATAGAGGTTGCGCGAACTCTCGGATTTCCCTCTCACTTGCAGGGGTGAACGTGCGGAAGCCAGGATTAACCCATTCTGGAGTACCGTTTCGAGCTCGTAGTCGCCCGGGCCAAAGGTGATGGGGTGCGCGTCACTCCCGTCAAGCTTGCCGACATAGATTTGATAAACCCGGCTTCCGCCGGCATCCTGGACTTCGCCGGAAAAAGCGATTTCATCGCGCGGCAGATAGGCTGGGGCAAGGCAATTCCCATCGCAGTGTGTCACTTGGCGCTGCCCCGTTCCATCCGTGTTCATTTCCCAGACCTGCCAGGCTGCTGCGTCATCTTTCTTGCCGGCGAAGAGCACCTTTGAGCCATCGAAGGAGATGCGTGGATCTGCCGCCCCAAAGAAGTTCGGCGTGAGATTCGCGGGCCTAGTGCTTCCCATGTTAAGGCGAACAATCCTGCTGCCTTGGGGGAATCTCTCTGATAACCTGCCCCCCTTTACGGACGCCGCTTGCACGAAGAGGATTTCAGGGTGATTCGCGTCCGCTGATGGGGAAGGCAGTACGGCTTGAGGGAGAGCGGCAAGCGTCGAGATGAGAACCGCGGCACAGAGGAGTGCCATGTTCCTTGGGTGAAGCATCGCTTTTTGAGACCGAATGGACAGACCGATTGCGACGAGTTGAGTTGTTCGCGTTCCAATTAACCGGCCTGACGCAAGACCGAAACGGGTTCCAGGGAATTCCATCGAGAGATTCCTGGACCCAAGACCCGCAGTGTACGATGAGCAACCTAGCAGCCGTTGTGGCCCCGTGTCGAGTGCAAGAGTCATAATTCTACATGACACAGGTCAATCGGTGTCCAGTAGTTTTTTTATTCCTATCTCCTAATGCCTCTCGCCGGAGTATTGATGCAATTCCTTTAGGGTCGAGCACTTAGCGAGATATTGAAGGAGGTAAGCTGGCTTTAGAACATCGAGCCGCTGGTGGGTTTTATGGCCCTATCAATATGGACAGAATGTCGCATCAGGGCATGGGCTCAGCGGCGAGCCGCTGATTGCAGGCCCTCAAGACTCTGGATCATCAGGTGCCGCCCACGTGCGACAATCAACTCTTCTCGTCGGAATGCCGTCAGTGTGCGGCTTACTGTTTCTGGTGACAGCTCGAGGACTTCGCTGATCTCTTGCCTTGAGAGAGGTAGGGTAAGCGTCGCACGTCCGTTGTGGGGGGTGGGGTCAGAGGCAACCAGCGATAGGAGGAAGGTTGCCACCTTCATTCTGGCATCCTTGAAGCTCATGTCCGTGACTTGGGTGCGGACACGCCCCACCTCGGCGACCAAGAACCGCACCATACCAATTGCGATTTCCGGGTTGGATTGCAGGAAGATGATTACCTCTTCCCGTGCTGCGGCGCAGATCTCGCTGTCGCGCAATGTCACGGCCGTAAGCGGGTAGGTGGGCTGCGAAAGGGTTTCCAGGCCGAACAATTCACCTGGGAACAGGACGCTGGTTATACGGTCTTTCCCGTTCTCGAGCGGCTTGACCAGTTTGACAAGACCGGCATGGAGAGCGAACAAATGCAGAGCCGCACCCCCTTCGAAGAAGAGGATTTGGTTCTTCCGGTAACGTGCCGGCCGGAACACACACCCCAGTCGTGAGACTTGCTCACTCGATAGACTACTGAATAGAGAAGTCTTCAGAACAGGACAATTACTGCATCTGGGGCCCATGGGAATCTCCTCTTTTTGGGGGGGCGCGTAAGAAGCCCGACGAATTTGCAGGACGCTTGCGCCCCCATGTGGCACCCTCGATTCAAGCAGCCTGTCGTGTTTGTCCGACAGTCGCCTTGATCCAGTCCGTGCTCACGGATTTCGGACGGGTGATGGGCGTACCGAGCGCGCGGTTGATAATCAATTGTGCGCACATTCCCAGCGCCCGTGAGACACCAAAGAGCACGGTGTAGTAGTCGAATTCGGTCAGCCCGAAGTGGTAGAGCAAGGCTCCTGAAATAGCATCCACGTTGGGCCAGGGGTCCTTGGCCTTTCCCTGCTCTCTAAGAATTTCTGGCACAATCGCGAAAACCCTGTCCACGATCCTGAACATTTCATCCTGAGCACAAACCTGCTCCCCGAACTGGTGGAAGGCCGTAAACCTGGGGTCGGTGATACGCAGCACGGCATGCCCATAACCCGGGATGACGTGACCCTCTTTGAGGGTGTTCCAAGCGAACTCTCGTAGTTGCTCGTCGGTGGGCACGCCGTCGAACCTCTTGCGCACTCCGAGAACGAATTGCAGACATTCCTGATTGGCTAGCCCATGAAGTGGCCCAGCCAAGCCGTTCAATCCAGCCGAGACCGCGTAGTAAGGGTCGGAGAGGGCGGAGCCCACCGTGTGGCAGGTGAAGGCGCTCACGTTTCCGCCCTCGTGGTCACAGTGCAAGGTAAGGTAGAGGCGAATGAGTCGGGCGAGGTTCCCTTCCGGATCTGGCAAGCCCAACATGTGGGCGTAATCGGCCCCCCAGTCCAGGCCGGGATCGGATGCGAGAGGTGAGCCCTTGTGTGCGTGCATGCGGTAGATACCGGCGGCAATGGCAGGAAGCTTGGCAAGCATTTGCAGGGAATCTTCCAGTGCGGCTTCCCAGAACTCCTCTTTGCGCATTCCCTCGGCATAGCGGCGACGGAAGACGGAATCGCGCTCCATCACCAGGATGGCGGTGTTAAACATCGTCATGGGATGCGAATCTATCGGCATGGCCTGAAGCACATCCCATACATAGGCGGGAATCTGGGCGCGCTTTCGCAAGTCCTGCTGGAGGCTGGCAAGAGCTTCGCTATCGGGAAGTTCGCCGGCGCAAAGCAAGTAGAAAATCTCCTCGGGCAAGCAGTGGGCCAACTCGCCAATGGGTATGCCGCGAACGTATAAACCCTTGTCTGGGTCCACCACAGATGTATCGCAGACGAGGCCCTTGATCCCTCGCATTCCGCCAAAAACCTGAGCTACTGTCGCCTCGGAAATGACTGCGTCGCCATGGCGTTTAGTGAGCTGGTGTACTTCTTCTCTTAACCCCGGGATTTGCTGCGCCAGTCTTTCCTTTAAAGCAAGCATGAATTCCTCCTCATGTCACACCAACACCCTTCAACCATAGTGTAACTCATTCAGGGTCAGGGGGGTCGCGCATAAGTTTGATGGGACGCACTACCCCCGCTATTCACGCGCATCCCCTTTGGGTGCAGGCGCTTCGTCAGCGCCTGAGCCGAGTTTGCGCCGCCTCCGAATACTTCAGCGTAATAGCGAAAGGGAGCGCCAAGCCTCACCGCCGCTCCGCAGGGCCGCGGCTAAGCCGCCCCAGCAGGGCATGCTCTATATGGGCGATTCGGCCGGACTGGTCAAGCCGCCGTGGTGGCCCAGACTTCCGAAAACCGGCTAATGCGCGGTCTGGCTAACTTTGCGAAGTCGGAGTACTTCATTCGGATGCAATCCTCGTGGGTGCCTGCGCAGAATACAACTTCCTCCGAATCGCTTATGGTTCGATCCACCCATACCTCCATCCCATAGAGACGGCCGAGAGGTGGAATCGCGCCCCGCTCACAGTCTGGGAAGAGCTTGATCAGTGCATTTTCCGCTAACATCTCCAAGCGCGTGACTTCCATTGCTGCCCGAAGATCTTGGAGATTCAGTCGGTTGGAGGCCGGCAAAACTGCCATTGCCAGCCTTCCGTCCCCATCCAGCACTACGGTCTTGGCGCACCTCTTGCCCGATAGATGGAGCGTGTGTGCGACCTCTTGTCCTGTATAGGCCGGCTGGTGACGGAGTTCCTCATAGGAAATATTCTCGGAATCCAGGAAATCGCGGATGCGTGAGGGTATGGCCATTTGCTCCTCCTGAACCACGAAATTCAACTGTTCCTCACCTCCCTCACGCAATCTACCTGCCAGAAATCCTCGGGCTTACCAAACGTTTTGTCGAGGTAAGCAAATTGCCGAAATTGACACATTGTCAAAGTAACTCATTGATTTGCATTATCCTCTGATTTGTGGCGCGGCCCGTTTTTGAAGTCAGCCCGCAGAGTGAATGTGCCAATGAGAGATTCAACCCATGACAGGCGCGTCTTTTTTCTCTGTTCCCTGTCAAAAGAGAGGTAGGTCACGAACGGGCGATACGGTGACCTCTCACCCAAAACGCGCCCTGTTCTGCACAACCTGTCTCCTGCGCTTCTGTCTCCTGTATCCTGACTCCTGAATCCTGGCTGAGCCCCTGCCACCTGACACCTGAAACCTCCTCTTCTGCCCCACAACTCATCGATTTTTGGCCGTATTTTTTGCTTTGATTGGCGCTTTTCGCACTCAGAATTGGGTTCGTTTTCGAGCCTCCAAAGATGTTAACCCTTGTGTTTTCAATAAATTCTTAGGTTCGTTCCGTCTATTTAGTATCTTTTTTGCGTTTTCCGCCCATCTTCCGCAGCCGTGGGGCTGATTTAGAACCCCTTGCAAGCGGTGTGGTGGCGCGTCTGGCATACGTCCACAACAGTAGGCTACTACATTTCCAGCCGCGTGTCAAGGGCCAAGATTCAGGAGTCGGGAGTCAGGCAGCACAAGGCTCGCTCTCCAGCCCGCCAATCTTAATGGTGGGCGGTTCTTCCACCGCCCCGTGGTTTTGGCGGCGCGGCGCGTAGCAATTCGGATTACCTTGTTTGCGGCGCGGCAAGAACCCGCACCGGTGGAAAAGCCGCAGGGCCGGACCGCGGGCCCTGCGCTACCACGCGGGTACAAATCTTGTTTCCCTGGACCCCGATGTCCGCAAGGCCTTTCGCAGTACGGGGACGGCTTGCCGTCCCCTCCGCGTACATTGCCGCTGAACCAGTAAGGGCAGGGCAAGCCCTACCCCCACCTAGTGGTCGAGTTGCGCAAGGTGAGAAGCTACAAGCGCAGGGATTACGGTTCTAACGGCGCCTGAGGTCCTGTGACCCAGTTTGAGTTCCGCATCCTCAACTCGCTTTAGCAATTGGCAAGGACTTTGGTGAGGTCAGCGCCTGGTAGCAGGAACAGTCCCTACAACGAAAAACCGCAGACCTGCAGAACCAGGTCTGCCCTCTACTTGCTATGTAGTGTGAGAGTCAGGGGACCGGGGAGAGTTTGGAAATCGTCGTAAACCAACTTGGTGTCGTCGTATATTTTCAGCCGGATTGTGTCACCGTCCGTGCCGCTTACTTGAAAATTGAACCTCCCGAGCTCATCCACTTTGCCCTCCCCTGACTGGCCATCCACCATGATGCGCAGCCTGGCCCAGTCCTTGGGCGGCGGAATGATTGCTCCGGTCAGGCGGGTGAGAGGTTGCGGTGCGCGTTGCAGCGTCAGATCGAGCACGGTACCTCTCACTTCCAGGTGGTGCCATTCCTGTTTGTAGCCGTCCACCTGCGGCAGCACTCCCACAATTGCGCCCCTGAACTTTGCAGGAACGCCCTTGAAGTCGGCTTCGCCGCTTGAGCTAACGGCTTTGGAACGACGGTCGTTATCGAGATCGATGGTGATTTGACCGGAAGTGATGATTGGCTCGCTGCCATCGGCACTGTGGGCGCGCACGGTCAGGTCAAATGTCTCCGGCGAAGGCGGTACCAGTTTGAACCCTCCTACGATCACGAGGCAGAAAAGGACCACTGGGCCGCCGAGCTCAAGGAAATTCCCCAAGCGCCTGTGGGTGAAGCGCGCGTAGCTGCGCATCGCTCCGAAAAGAAACGCCGCGCACGCAAGGGCCCATGGAATTAGTAGAAGGTAAAAGACATGATTCTGAACGCCGCTCTCAATCAGCTTGGGAACCCGATAAACATAGAACAGCAGCAGGCCCACCCCGATGGCGAGCCCGACCAGCGCAATGATGGCGTAAGCCTTTGCAGAGAGAGGCTGGACAGGTTGGACAGGGTTGACCGCGGTCACGCTCGTTACCTTCAATTCTGTTTTGGTTTGTCGCTCCCGGGCTCCCGACTCGTCTTGGCGCGAATCCTCGCGGCTTGATCCTCGTAGACCTTCGCTTCGCTGTCGCGGCCAAGCTTTCGAAGGAGGAGCGCCAGGTTCTCAGCCGTCGTAGCCACCTTCGGGTGCTCCGGCCCGAATGCGTTTTCGTCGATCGCCAACGCTCGCTTCAAGAGTGGCTCCGCCTCAGCGTGCTTGCCTTGGCGGTAGTAGAGCGCCGCCAAGTTGTTGAGGCCTCTCGCCACGTCCGGGTGCTCCGGCCCAAGCGCCTTTTCGTCAATCGCCAAGGCCCGCTTCAAGAGTGGCTCCGCCCCGGCGTAATTGCCTTGGTTGTAGTAGAGCGCCGCCAAGTTGTTGAGGTCTCTTGCGACCTCCGGGTGCTCCGGGCCCAGCGCCTTTTCGTCAATCGCCAGGGCCTGCTTGTAGAGTGGCTCCGCCTCGGAGTATTTGCCTTCGTTGTAGTAGAGCGCCGCCAAGTTGTTGAGCTGTGTCGCCACGTCCGGGTGCTCCGGACCCAGCGCCTTTTCGTCAATCGCCAGGGCCCGCTTGTAGAGTGGCTCCGCCTCGGCGTACCTGCCTTGGTCGTAGTAGAGGAGCCCCAAGTTGGTGAGGTCTGTCGCCACCTGCGGGTGCTCCGGGCTCAGCGCCTTCTCGTCAATCGCCAGGGCCCGCTTGTAGAGTGGTTCCGCCTCGGCGTATTTGCCTTGATGGTCGTAGAGCACCCCCAGGCCGTTGAGGCGTGCCGCCACATCCGGGTGCTCCGGCCCCAGCGCCTTTTCGTCAATCGCCAAGGCCCGCCTGTAGAGTGGCTCCGCTTCAGCGTACTGGCCTTGGTTGTAGTAGAGCAGCCCCAGGTTGCTGAGGTCTGTCGCCACCTGCGCGTGCTCCGGGCTCAGCGCCTTCTCGTCGATCGCCAAGGCCCTCTCCAAGAGTGGCCCCGCCTCGGCGTACTTGCCTCGGCGGTCGTAGATCTGCTCTAAGTTGTTGAGGTCTCTCGCCACCTCCGGGTGCTCCGGCCCCAACGCCTTTTCGTTAATCGCCAGGGCCCGCTTCAAGAGTGGCTCCGCCCCGGCGTACTTGCCTTGATGGAGGTAGAGCGCCGCCAAGTTGTTGAGGTCTCTCGCCAAGTCCGGGTGGTCCGGCCCCAGCGCCTTTTCGTCAATCGCCAAGGCCTGCTTCAGGAGTGGCTCCGCCTCGACGTACTTGCCTTGATGGACGTAGAGCGCCGCCAAGTTGTTGAGCTGTGTCGCAACATCAGGGTGCTCCGGCCCGAGAGCCTTTTCCTCAATTGCCAGGGCTCGCTTGCATAGCGGCTCCGCCTCGGCGTACTTGCCTTGACTGACGTAGAGCGCCGCCAAGCCGTTGAGCCGTATCGCCACGTCCGGGTGCTCCGGACCCAGCGCCTTTTCGTCAATCGCCAAGGCTCGCTTGTAGAGTGGCTCTGCCTCGGCGTACTTGCCTTGCGCGTCGTAGAGCGCCGCCAAGTTGTTGACGGGCGTCGCCACATACGGGTGCTCCGGCCCCAGCGCCTTTTCCTCAATTGCCAGGGCTCGCTTGCATAGCGGCTCCGCCTCGGCGTATCTGCCCTGGTGGTCGTAGAGCAGCGCCAAGTTGTTCACGGCTATCGCCACGCCCAGGCACTCCGGCCCCAGCGCCTTTTCCTCAATTGCCAGGGCTCGCTCGTAGAGTGGCTCCGCCTCGGCGTATCTGCCTTGGCGGTCGTAGAGCAGCGCCAAGTTGTTGAGCCGTGTCGCCGCATCCGCGTGCCCCGCCCCCAGCGCCTTTTCGTCAATCGCCAGGGCTCGGTTGTAAAGTGGCCCCGCCTGGGCGTACCTGCCTTGATGGACGTAGAGCAGCGCCAACGTGTTGAGGTCTCTCGCCACATCCGGGTACTCCGCCCCCAGCGCCTTTTCGTCAATCGCCAAGGCCCGCTTCAGGAATGGTTCTGCCTCGCTATACTTAGCTTCAGTGTCGAGGACCACTCCGAGAATCCATAGCACCAGCGGGTCATTGCTGTGAAGGATGCCCGCCTTTCGCATGGTAGACTCAGCCGCCGGATAGTAACCCTGTCCATACTCCGCTGCGGCCAACGAGTTGTATTTACCGACCAAGTCGTTTTCGGAGGAACCGATCGATTCACGAATGTACGCACTCGCCTCCGAATACTGCCGCGCATACAAGGCCGATAATCCTTCCTGGTAGGGCTCCTGAACGTTCTTGCTCCACGCGGTGATGGCTGATTTGAGCTGTTCAACGGTGAAGCCCAGCTCTATGGCCCGGTCAGCCAGAAAATGATCGGACTCCGGCGGTGAGCTCGAGCTCGGACGGATCTGAGACGTAACGCCCTGAACGATTTGCTGGATGAGTTGCTGGTTAGATAGCAGGCTTCGGTCACCCCTCGGAGCCACAACAATCTTCATCGGCTCGACACTGCTTTTGGGAATGTACGTTCTGCCGCTTTCTCCTACAAATGGGTCGACGACGACCCAATCCTTGACCCGAAGGATGATGGGATCTCCCGGTTCGGACTGGGATGACAGGGGGATCGTGAACTCGCCGGAGTCCGAGGACACCGTCCCGCCGACGTTGACCACACGCACCTCGATGTGGGGGACTGGTTTGCCATCCGTGGTCTCAACCGATCCCTTGATGTAACGGGTGCTGGCTATCGCGGTTGTGGGCACGAACGCCAGTAGGGCCCAAATACCCACTGCAGGCCAAGCTGGTCGAGGAAGCATAGAGCTAATCCTTGTCCTGGGGCTTGTTATTCACATCCCCGAATGCAAGCTCCCGGAAGCGCTCTGGGGCCTGTGTTACCTCCCCCAAGATTATATCCCGGGCGACCGGCAACATACACCCCACCTTCTCCCCGTGCAATGCTTCAACCTAGCGAGTAGCGCGGACCTGTTTTGTAGGTCCGCGGCCTTTGGGCGCGGTCGGTGAGAAAAGCCGCAGACCTTGAAAAACAGGTCTGCGCTACTTCCCGAGCTGTTAATACAGGGCGACGGCGTCCAGCAGGTTACTCTCGCCGTTCATCCACAGCGCATACTTGAGCCGATACGGGGACCTCATGGAAGCCGCTCCGATTTCGCCGCGATTGTTGATGGCGATCACACAACAGTCTCCATCTCTATTCCTGGGGTCCGTCCTCACCATGTGGCGCAACAACTCGAGGCAGGCGTCCTGGGGGGACATGCCGCTTGCCATGTAGTGGACAATCGAAATGCTGGTGCAGTAGTTGGTCATCAGGTCTCCGTCGCCGGTGGCGGCTCCCACGTTGTCGTCGGCATAGACACCGCAACCAACCAGGGGAGAATCTCCCACGCGGCCGGGGATTTTCCACGCCAGCCCTGAAGTCGAACACCCCGAGACCACGTGGCCTTTTCCGTCAGTCGCGCACCACGCGCGAGTTCAAGGAGGCGTTGGCTTCACTGCCCAACGACGTGCGCCGGCAGGCAGAACGCGCCTACCGGCTGTTCCGCACTGACCCACGCCATCCCAGTCTGCGCTTCAAGAAAGTGGATGAGGAGAGCGACGTGTATTCGGCGCGGATTGGACTGGGTTACACACGAACGCCGAGAGCGTTGCAGCTAAAAGGCATTCAGCAACGCTCGCAATCCGTTGTTGTGCGACTGGTGCCGAAGCTTGCGCAGTGCCTTTGCCTCAATCTGCCGGATCCGTTCCCGAGTCAGCGCGAAACTCTGGCCGACCTCCTCGAGAGTGTGGGCGTTGCCGTCATCGAGTCCGAACCGCATCTTGATGATCTTTTCCTCGCGAAAGCTCAGGGTCTTCAAGAACGCTGCCGTGCACAGCTTCAGGTTGTTGGCGATAGCGACCTCAGCCGGTGAAATAACGCCGCGGTCTTCGACAAAATCACCTAGATGGGCATCCTGTTCTGCGCCGATGGGTGTATCGAGCGAAATGGGCACCTGCGCAACCTCCAGGACCTTTTGGACCTCGCCTGACGGGATTTCCATGTGCTTGGCGATGTCTTCCGTGCTCGGCCGCCGGCCGAGGTCGTGCACCAGTTGGCCCACCACACGCCTGAGGTTGTTGATCCTCTCTATCATATGAACGGGGACCCGGATGGTTCGGGCCTGGTCCGCGATGGCTCGCATGCAGGACTGTCGAATCCACCAGGTCGCATAAGTAGAAAACTTGTAGCCGCGATGGTAGTCGAACTTGTCCACCGCTCGCATCAGGCCGAGATTTCCTTCCTGGATCAAGTCTACGAATTCGAGCCCGCGATTGACAAATTTCTTGCCGATCGCAACCACCAAGCGAAGGTTCGCCTCCACGAGCTCACGCTTCGCGACCCGGGTTGCCTGCACGCTGGCGAGGATATCCTTATGCGTTCGCTTGAGTTCGACGGCGGAGGACGCCGCCCGTCCCTCGATCCGGCCCCGCCGACCGCGGCATCCCCGCAGTTCGGTCCTCAGGTATTTGTTGGTAGGCCGGGCTTGCAGCCGCGCTTCGAGCCTCTTCACCTCGAGATCGAGGGAATCTAATTCTGCAACCGTCTCACGGACCTTCTCGATAAGCCGCAGGCGCTCAGCTTGGGTGAAGCCAATGGACCAAATCAGTCGAGAAATCCGGACCCGCTGGCGCGCGATGGCCCAGCTACGGGCGCGACATCCGGTTGAATCCGCCCCCTTCTTCGCCTTCACTCCGGTCAACTGCCGGTTGAGACGCTCAATCTCACCGAGAACGGCTGCGACTTCACACTTGCGTCTCGCCACTCCCTCGTCCGTCCATTCGTGTTCGTCAAGAATCACAATCTCTTGAATGGACCTTTCCCCTGCGGCCAATTCTTGGCGCAAAACGGACATCTCGTGGATAACCATCGCCGAGCGCGACAGTGCCTTCAGCGTGTTGAGTTGCCCGCGCTCAATGCGCTTGGCAACCTCAACTTCACCGCGGCGCGTCAGCAGGGGTATGCGCCCCGCCTCGCGCATGTACGTGCGAACGACGTCGGGGCCGTCTTCAACCTTGCCTGGCGTTAAATCGAGATCATGATCTTTCAGGAGGTCTTGCAGATCGGGCTCCTCTCCCGGTGGTTCCGGGTCAGCGCTGGTTGAACGGCAGCTTGTTGGCGAGCAGAGTCTGGAGGTTCCAGGCCAGTCCGACTGCCCGAAGTAAACGGATGAACGCGTACGCAGGATCGATTTCCCAGAACCTCATCCCATAGCGAGCTCAGGTGGGAAAAGCGTGGTTGTTGTGCCAGCCGCCACCGTAGGCCAGCAGCGCTACCCACCGAGAGTTCGTCGACACGTTTTCGAGAAGGAAATTCCTGCACCCAAACCGATGACTGGCAGAGTTCACAAGCCAGGTCGTGTGCTGGCAGAACACCAACCGAACATAGATGCCCCCTATCATGAAAGGTGAGCCTCCTGCCAGGAAGAGCAGAACCGCCAACAGAACAGACGGGAAGACATAGGGACGGCCCAAAAACCAGTCGAGCCGCAACCTTCCCCTCTTGGGATCTTGAGGACCCTGCAGCAATGAGATGCGTGCTAACCAAACGCGTGATCGTTGAGATTATACCATAGCGGCCAGCACTTCGTCGGCCACAGCGTTGCGAACGTTGTGGTGTAGTCGGACGTTAGCTCAGTCTCGGCGGATGACCAGGAGAGTGCGGTCGTCGTGGAAGGGAAGCTCGTTGCGGAAGGCATCACAGGCCTTTTCGATGAGGTCAATGACGATGTGTGGCGCGGCGCCATGCGCGGGGCGCACGGCCTCCCGGAGCCGCTCCGCACCAAATTCCTCATTCTGCTCGTTCGAGAGCTCCGTCCAGCCGTCTGTATAAGCAACCAGCAGATCGCCGGAGCGCAGCTCGCAGATGCCCATGCGGTACTCGCTCGCCGGGTCAAGGCCGAGAAAAAGCCCGCCATCAGCCAGTTCTTCAAGGCCATCGGACCGGACCACGATCGGCGATGGATGTGAGCAGTTGACGTAGAGCAAGCGGCCCTGATCGTCAAACTCCCCGTAGAACAGGGAAATCAGGTTGCGCTGTTTGCCCTGCTCAGCTAGGCTGCGGTTGATCAGTCGCACTTTGTGCGCCACTTCGAATGGTGTGGCGTTGACCACATGAAGCGTGGCATGCAGTGCAGTCACCAGCACTGCCGCCTCGAATCCCTTGCCCTTGGCGTCGGCGACCGCCGCGGCAAAACTGCCCGGCCCCAACGGGATGATCTGGTGATAGTCGCCGCCTACTTCCTGCGCCGGAACGGACCGTTGAGCAGCTTGATAACCGGGCAAGGAGGGCAGTTCCGTCGACAATAAGCTCATTTGCTGTTCCCGCGCGAGCGTCAAGATTTCCTGAAGCCTCTCATGCTGATGCTGGCGATCAGCAAAGAACCGGATCAGCCGTCCCAGTACCTGGAAGTCAGCTTCGCGCTGCTGGCCCTCCTTACCAGCCATGGAGGGAGTGATCAGGCCAAGCACCTGACGCAACTCGCGGTCCACCGGAATGAAAATCAGGTCGTACCAGTCTTCGCGACCCTCGGCCTGTCGGCGCAACCCCCGCTGGATCCACCAAGACTGGCCTAACAGACGGCGTTGCACTTTGCGATAAGACAATCCACGGTCCAACAGATCCCAAAGGGGCTCGCCTTGTGACCATGTGACTTCATAGCGGCTGTCCTCCCGGCGGAACTCAGCAGTCGCCAGCAGGTGGAGGGAGTTTCCGAACTCGCGCAGCATGCTCTCCAGCAACGCTCGCACGAACCCTCCCGCCTCCCGCTCGCTCTGAGAGACGCCTTCAATTAGATCGAAAAGTCTGCGTTCCAGCATGGCGTAATCAACGGGTTCTAGATCGAACCCTTTGCAGATGGTTGGTTCTTGCTTCACCGAGACGTGTGGTTAGGACTCCGAACGTCGCGTGGGGTTCCGAAAGGGGCTCCTCGTACCGCAGCTAGGCATTTCTCCCATTCCCTCTGTCCAAGTTACCATAGATGCCCAATTAGGGCCTGAGGATGCCACCCGCGAGAAAGTGCAATACATTCACCTCAACCCAGGGAGGGCCGGCCTCGTCAAACGCGCCGAGGAGTGGCAGTGGTCGGGTGTGCACGATTACACGGGGGGCCTGAGCGCAACCTTTAGGCCGAATCGCACTCTGATCAACGGTCGTGTACTGCTGCGGGCCGATGAACGGGGACAAATTTGAAGGAAAAGCCGCAGACTCTCTGAAAAACGAGACTCTGCGCTTGTATCTACCTGCTCCGTAGCGCAAGGAGGGAGAGCGTGACCTTTACGCTACGACTCCGTCCGAACGACCGTGCTAGAATCGGTGTAAGCTTATGTGACCAGCGCAAGAGGTGGCAAACATGGTGAAAGGTCGCGAGGAGGTATTGAAGACTCTGGAAGCGAACTGCGAAGCGCTTCGGCGCCTGGGTGTGAAACGGCTGGGCCTATTCGGTTCGGCTGCGAGGGGGGAGGCCGGAGCGGCAAGCGATCTTGACTTCGTGGTGGATTTCGAGCACAAGTCCTTCGACGCTTACATGGACGCCAAAATACTCCTGGAAAGCCTGTTCGCCTGCCGGGTTGACCTGGTCCTCGCGGACTCGATCAAACCAAGACTGCGCCCCATCATTCTAAAGGAAGCTACCTATGCCCCGGGATTTTAGGCTCTCAGAATGACAGCATGGCAGGCGAGTGCACGGATATCGCGCTGAGCAGCATAATCGGGCGTTGAAAGCGAGTAGATTCTCTCTTTAATTTCAAGAGTTTTTTCTTTCTAGAAGGGTGCGGGAAACCTCTTTCTTTTTGAAGGTCAGGAAGCGACGAGAGCATGGGTCACCTCCTGGGCAGGGGTAGACTTAAGCCGA